>JAEEGI010000407.1_pt1 | contig 143672 bp, 118 predicted proteins | sample 8958751 | NCBI WGS metagenome assembly JAEEGI01 (sample SAMN16246545, study PRJNA631951) | gut metagenome | biome: gut microbiome; feature: rumen; material: KS-attached | host: Bos | place: Iran: Karaj | collected 2018-10 | reverse complement strand
CGAGGTAAGTATGTTTATGCAAAAGTACAACTTTTTCTCATTCCTGCAAAATATTTTTTGATATTTTAGATAAATAAATTGAATATTAATATTTTGTATTTTTCAATATATCAATCTCATCTACCCATTTTTTTCCCGACCCAGCGGATGTTCACTGAGCACTGATGCCCATTCCCGACCCAGCGGATGTTCCATGCCGTGCCTTTGGCTCCGACCCAGCGGATGTTCGGCTGCGTGCCGCTGGTCTGGATTTGCAATCCAGACCCATTGAGTATAAGGATTTTCAATCCGCAAAAGCAATGAACTGAGTCAAAATAGCACCTGAGGCAATAAAACAGCCACATCTTCGTTATCCTTCCTACTGATGATGATTAAAAACGGCATACAAGGCAGTGTTGCTTTCACTGACAAAGGCCCCCGCAAGGGGTGGCGAGCACCTTTGAATATAATAAATGATAGTGAGCAACGCGACGAGGAGAAAGAAGGGTCCCGCGGACCTTTCACCAGCGAGCGAGGCGACGAGCCGAGGAGCGGAATGCCGAATGGCTCTACCTACTTATACACCTATTTCGGTGCAAGGTATATGGACCACGAGTTGATGAACATGTGGCTCAGCGTGGACCCGCTGGCTGATAAATATCCCTCAATCTCACCGTATGCATACTGCGCATGGAACCCTATTATTGCAAAAGATCCCAATGGCATGGATTCTGTTCGTACTCCAAATGGGATGGCTAATGTCGGAACAGGTTACAAGGCCACATCGGACGGAAAATATCTATATGGGGATGGATTGAAAACCAAGCGCTGGAATCCAGATCTTGAAATTGGAGGCATCGTGGGCGATGGTTTGCGTGGGGGATACGAGGATTGGGATACGCCGTCGGACATTACCGCCTACGTTCCCTGTGCCACATCCTCAGAGACGAATAGTGAATTCCTCATGCCGCCGATACTACCGTTCACGACCAGTGTCTATGACGCCATGGGGTCAAAGAATTTCGCCGAGAATGTCGCAATACGGGGCGACGGGACTCTCATGTATGCGAATAAAGAAGGTTTTGGCAAGGGACTTAGCTGGAGAAACGGCAAAGTGTTTAATAACACCTCATTTGGGAAAATTGCATATAAGACATCCAGCAGAATTCCTGCATTGTCAATCGCCACTGGCGCGGTGGATGTTACACTAAACGCACGCCAATATGGGATTGACTCTCAACAGACTTATGGTGCCTTTGGCGGAGCAGTCGGCGGTATATTAGCACCTATCGGTACAGGGGCTTTGATAGGAGGGCCACTCGGAGTTGTAGTTGGCCTTGCGGTGGGCATAGGAGCCACTTATGTTGGCGAAGGATTAGGAAAATGGACATTTGACATAACGCATTAAGAAATCGTCAAAAAATAAAGTAAAATGATTCTCCTGCTCGCAGGCGAGCGAAATCTTGTAAATTTATTCCGCCTTAGGCGATAATGATGACGCAGCTATCATTTTACCTTATTTTTTTATCAATACTAAAAGAAAAAAAATGAAATATTTTTTGAACATGCTATATTGCATAATGGAATTATGTGTTGATGTGTCAGAAATGATTAGAAAAGGCATCTACAAACGATTATATGGCGATGTGTGGGAAGCGAGGCTCAAAGAAACCTTGAAACGGAATGTCCCTTCTCAATTGTATCTTTTGAGTGGTGGTTTCTGGTTTGTTATTCTACTGACTCCGTTTACCATAGCTGCTTGTTTGCTCGAACGATGCTGCGGCATTGACCTGGCCATGATTATTGGTGCGGTAGTCTCTCTTGTCACAGTCTTGCCGTATTATCTATGGAGGCGGAAACATTATGATATGTTGATAGCCAATCACGAATATGTTACTGGCAGACCACGTTTTAATAAGTTCCAAAAAATAGCCGCTTTTATGGGTTACTGTAGTTTGGCGGTAATACCGATGATTGCGCTTGTGGTTTGTACCCTTTTGAGAAAATAGAGACACGCCTGTTACCCGCGGGGTCGGAGTTATTTTTATTGGATGTAAAGTGTTGATTATCTTGCAACAAACATTAATAGGCTTGACAATCCATCTACCTTGTCACAATCGACCTCAATTGTACCGTCTGTATTTTATACAATGTTTCGCGGATTTACTTTAAACTTTCAACTTTCCACTACTTTAAACTCTAAACTTTCAACTTAATTGTGCCACGTATCACATGTATTACACGGATTTGGCAAGCTAAAGCTTGGTTTTTTTAAAACACGAATTATCACGAATTAATCATGAATTAACCATTAATGGCTGGCGCGGGGTTATATTTCTGAGAGTTATTGTTTTTACGGATTGAAAAATCTTATAATAGTTTGCGTCAGATTGCAAATCTGCCGCAACGGGTGGGGGCATGCTCTTTATGGGCATGCCCCTTTCCATTGTTGCAATTGGTTATGGTTTATTCTGGATAGGGACCTGTACTTTTGTTTATTTCAAAACATTGGGACATCGTCGAAAAAAACGTTGCTCCCATCCGGTCGCGACAATGCCCCAATGTTTTGAAATTAAACGCGTTGTTTGCTGCGCGATGACGCTTTCTGCGTCAGTATTAAGCAAAGTTTTATGAGATGCGGAACTTAGTTATAGTATATTACTATAATATAGTATATTACTATATTATAGTATATTACTATATTATATATTACATATTGTGTGAAATGCTGACCTTGAAGCTGAGGGTTTGTCCATCGCCAAGAGCCAAGGGGTCATATCCGTCGAGGTCTTGGATGATGAAAGTGACTTTGCCTAACTCCCACTCGAAACGCAGGTTTTCGGGTACGATTCCCATGCTTTGGGTGCCATCATCGTTGTTGTAATAGACCTCTAAAGGATAGACGAACGGGAGGGTGTTCCATGCACCGAGGTTGTTCTGACCGTCGTAGACGTTCCATACATAAGCTTGGACATTGCCGTAGTTGAATACTTCGGAATTGATGGCAGGAATTTCCTTGGTACAATAGAGGTAGTTGTTTGCACCAGGCAGGTTGTTGCCTTCTACACGAATCCATTCGGCTGGATTGATATTGAACCGATAAGTTTCAATCTGAGCACCATAATAATTGACTTCTTTGGTGCAACCCGAAAAGAGCAGGAATGCTGCCATGATGGGTAAGATGATGTGTTTCAGTTTCATGATAGTGTGGTTTTAATAATCGTAATCATTTTTGTTTGATGCAAAAATACATCTTTTTTCTCTGTAATTTTCCGTTTGGGTGGAATAATTTTCTTTTTTTTTCCGATGAATTGGATCTGCATTATCTCAAATGTACCACGGTAATGCCGTCGCCACCCAACTCGAGGCGCTCGGAGTGGAAGGACTGCACGTCGCGGTTGCCTTGAAGCCATTGACGAATCATCTGTTTGAGAATGCCATAACCTTTGCCATGTAGGATGCGGAGGTCTTTCTCGCTAAGCAGCTGTGCGTCGTCGAAAAAGTGTTGGAGGTTGTCCATGGCTTCGTCGGCACGTTGGCCACGGAGGTCGATGGTAGGGTTGAAGAACTTGCGCTTCTCGTTGATGTCGTCGTAGATGGATTGAAAACGGTTGTTCTGTTGGCTTAGTTTCTCCTGTGGAATGTTCTTTTTGCGGGTGCCCGAGAGTCGGTTGAGGGCAATGGTCATGCGGATGCTGTTGCTTTCCACAACGGCCTTTTTGCCTTTGAGTTCAACCACTTGGCCAAAGGTGTCTTGGCCGTCGATGCGAACAATGCTGCCCACTTTGATGGGGATATTGGCTTCGTCGGCCTCCGTGGCCAGCTGTTGTCCTTTGGAGTTGGCCTGCTTGATGGAGGGGTTGCGTTGTTGAGCGTTCTTGCGTTCCTCGTCGTGGCGTTCTTGAGCAGAGGCGATGCGCTCGGCTTCGGCTTTCATGTGTTGGCGGGCCTTGAGGGTCTGTTCACGTTCGGCCTGTGCCGATTTGATGTCGCTGATGGTTTGCTCCACGGTGCGGTTGGCATCGGCGATGATTTGTTGGGCTTCCTTGCGGGCGGCAGAGAGTATGTCGTAGCGTTTGCCCTCCAGCTTGTCGGTGAGTTGCTGGTATTTTTGTGTTACCTCGGCGAGGAAGTTGTCGGCAGCTTCCAGCTCGGCACGCTGTTTTGCTATCTCTTGTTTGTCAAGTTCTATTTGTTGCAGTTGGTGCTCGAAGTTGAGCATCTCACCTCCTATTTTCTCTCCGGCGGCTTTCAGTATTTGGGCAGGGAAGCCGATGTTTTGGGCAATCTCGAAGGCGAAAGAGCTGCCAGGGTGTCCGATGGAAAGGCGGTAGAGAGGTTTCATGTTCTCGGTGTCGAAAAGCATGGCACCGTTGCGAATGCCAGGATATTTGTCGGCCAAAAGTTTGAGGTCGGCAAAGTGGGTGGTCACCACGCCGAAGGCATGACGGCGGTAAAGCTCTTCCAAGAGAGCCTCGGCAATGGCACAGCCAGAGCGGGGCTCGGTGCCCCCACCCAACTCGTCGAGAAGAAACAGGGTGTTGGCATCAGCTGTCTCCAGCAGCTGCTTCATGCTTTGTAGGTGCGAGGTATAGGTGCTCAGGTCGTTGTCGATGGATTGTTCGTCGCCAATGTCGATAAAGATACGGTCGAATATGCCGAATTCGGAGGTTTCGCGGCAAGGCACCAGCATGCCGCATTGTAGCATATATTGGATGAGACCCACGGCCTTCAAACAAACTGATTTTCCACCAGCGTTGGGACCAGATACGATTAGTATGTGGGCCTCCTCGTTGAGGTTGATGTTAAATGGAACTACTTGACCTTTGTGGTTGAGGTAGAGTAGGGGGTGGCGGGCATCGAGCCAGTTGATTTTGGTGATGCTGTCGATGATGGGGCGGCCAGCGTGTATGGTGAGGGCAAAGCGTGCCTTGGCACGGATAAAGTCTATGCGGGCCAAGAACCAGTATGCGTTGACCAAAGCATCAATCTGAGGCCGTATCATGTCGGTAAAGCGGGCCAGTATCTTCTGGATTTCGTGGCGTTCGGCAAATTCGAGTTCGCGGAGGTCGTTGTTGAGCTCTACTACTTCGGAGGGCTCCAGATAGGCGGTTTGGCGGGTGGCCGATTCGTCATGGATGAGCCCTTTGATTTTGCGGCGGTGAGTGTCGAGCATGGGAATGACCAAGCGTCCGTTGCGAATGGTCACCTCGGCATTCTCGGGAGCCCAGCCTTCATGCTTGGCACGGGCAAGCTGTTTGCTTATTTGAATGTCTACATCGGTGCGTTTCTTGTTGATTTGTCGACGGATTTCTTGTAAGTCAGGGGAGGCGTTGTCGTATATTTCGCCTTTGTCGTCAACTATCTTGTTGAGGGCCTTGGTAATGGCATTGTCAAGTTCGACATGGGTGGCCAGTTCATGAAGGTAGGGGTAGCGAATGGGGTCGTCGCGTAGGAGAAAACGCAAGCATTCGGTAATGGTGTGGAGTGAGCATTTTAGGTCGAAGAGGGCCTCTGACTCGATGACGGTGCCTACAATTTTAAGACGGATGAGCTCATCGGTAAGGTCGATGAAGTCCTGGGAAGGGAAACTGTTTTCTAATACCAGAATTTGGCGGAATTCCTCGGTTTGCTGTAGCTCGCGAACCACACGGTCGTAGTTGCTGGAGAAGGACATCTCCTGCGTCATGCGTATGGCCAAAGCATTTGTGCATTCGTTGGCGACGAGTTCGCGTATCTTAGTGAAACCTATTTTATCTTCGAGGGTCATGTCGTTGGAAGTAGATGCGTTGTCAATTGATTAGTCGAAATCCAAGTAGAAGGGCCAGTGTTCGCGGAAATGGTCCAACTTTGCTTTGTTGAGAGTGGCTGTTTGCACTTGTGGGACATCTGGGTTACATGTACTGAGGGGAAGACCTTTGTAATCAATGGCAGCACAGTGTCCTGCATAAGGTATTCCGGTGCCATCAATGCCCACGCGGTTAACTCCTACTACATAGGCCTCGTTCTCGATGGCACGGGCACGTAGTAGTGTGTCCCAGGCTGCAGCACGGCTGCCGGGCCAGTTGGCGCAGAGCACAAGCACATCGTAGTTGGGAGGGTTGCTGGTGCGAAGCCACTTGGGGAATCGGAGGTCGTAGCAAACGGCGGGTTTGAAACGCCATCCACGCCATTCAAAAAGACAACGATGCTGTCCGCGCTCCAGTTGACTTGCCTCGGTGCTGACGCGGAAGGTGTGGCCTTTGTCGTAGTAGCCATAGGTGCCGTCGGGACGTATCCAGTGGAGGCGGTTGAAAACCACCGTCTGACCAGGGGATAGTTTGCTTTGGTCCTTTACGGTCCAAGTTCCGATGAAAAGGGCGTTGTGTTGTTTAGCCATCCTCAGGGCAAATTGGAATGTGGGGCCTTCGGGTTGTTCGGCCATGGCTGCCATGTTGTCGGAGAAGCCGGTATTGAAAGTTTCAGGAACAATCAGCACATCGGCGGGATTCTTCAATTCGGCAAAGGCTTTTTCCACCAGCTGGTAGTTGGCTTCGGGATTCTCCCAGGCGATGTCCTGTTGGTAGAAGGCAACGGTGAGCTCTTGGTGGGCGTTTGGAATGGATTCCTGGTTATTGTCTTTCATGATTAGTCTTTTTCACATGTACTTTTGGGGCAGTCTCCTTGTTTCTTCTAAGCCTTTGTGCTGAGTTCATGGCGGGCGGTGTCGCGGTCGGAATTGAGTTGGCTAATCAATTCGGGGATGCTGCCAAACTTCTGCACGTCGCGAAGCCGTGAAACAAAATCCACGCGCAGGGTGGTGCCGTAGAGGTCACCGTCGAAGTCGAAGATATTAACCTCAAAGACCGGCTTGTCGAGGCCAAAAGTGGGCTGACCGCCGAAATTAGCCATGCCCATGCGGGGTTCGGAGCTCTCTTCCAGATAAACTCGAACGGCGTAAACCCCATCGGCAGGCATAACCTTGGTGGTGTCGTCGAGGCAGACGTTGGCGGTGGGAAAGCCGAGCCGGCGGCCCATCTGGCGCCCTTTGACAACAAGGCCCCATAACCGATAGTTGTAGCCGAGGAAGGAGGCTGCCAGTTCCACATTGCCCTGTTTGAGTGCTTTGCGTACTTGGGTGGAGCTAACATCGATGCCCTGAAACTGAACAGCTGTGTCTACCACTACGCTGACCCCTTTGCTTTGGGCGAAGGAGGGCAATTGGTCGAAGTCGTTGTGGTCCTTGCTGCCGAACATGTTGTCGTAGCCCAGCACCAGTGCTTTGGCATGAAGTTGCTGCAGCAGGATTTGTTCAAAAAACTGGCAGGCAGAGAGGGATGCAATTTCTTGGGTGAAATGGAGTTCCAGCACATGGTGGATGCCGAAATGCTCGAGGATGGAATAGCGTTCCTCATTGGTGGTGACACGGTAAAACTGGTTGATGGCTACACCGCCGACACCGCCTCCCAATACTTGTCGGGGATGTTGGTCGAATGTGACCACCACAGGTGTAAGATTGAGCCGTTCGGATTCATGGCGGAGGAGGTTGAGAATGTGTTGATGGCCAATGTGCACACCGTCAAACATGCCCACCGTTACAGCTGTTCCTTGCTCTAACTTGCTAATATTGTCAATTTTATATATATTCATATTTATAATGAAAACCTGCAAATTTACAAAGAATAAACGGATTATCGAAAGTTTTTTTTAGTAAACCCACCTAAAGGTAGTGGTATAGGCCTTGATTACGGCAATATGGCCCCAATGAGCAAGCCATTTGGGGAATCGACGGTTAGCTTTGAGAACCACACGAAGAAGCTAAAGATTTGATTTTTTGTTTGAATTAGAAAAAAAATTTGGTCAATCAGAAAAAAGTACGTATCTTTGCAATTCGATTTAAGAAATAAAAATAATTATTAACAACTTAAAAAACAAACAATTATGCCTTCAAGAATTAGATTACAGCGTCATGGTAAAAAGAATCAACCTTTCTATCATATCGTTGTTGCGGATGGTCGTGCACCTCGGGATGGTAGATTTATCGAGAAATTAGGCACCTACAATCCTATGACCAACCCTGCCACCATCGTCCTCGATGTTGACAAAGCAGCCGAATGGCTCAAGAACGGCGCTCAGCCCAGCGATACTTGCCGTCGCATCCTTTCCTATAAGGGTGTTCTTCTCAAACGTCATCTCCAGATTGGTGTTGAGAAAGGTGCTATCAGCCAGGAGCAGGCCGACGTGAAGTTCAACGAGTGGCTGCAGGCCAAGGAAGCTAAGATTGCTAACGTCAAGAGCGAAGCCGACAACAAAATGCGCACAGTGAAGAAAGAGCGTCTCGAGGCTGAGAAGAAATTCAACGAAGCCAAAGCCAACGCTGTCGCTGCCAAGCGTAAGGCTGCCGCTGAGGCCGAGGCTGCTGCTAAGGCTGAGGCTCAAGCTGCTGAGGCTGAGGCTCCCGCTGCTGAGGAAGCTCCCGCCGCTGAATAAGCTTTTGCTGATGAATAGAAAAGCGTGCCCCGTAATCAAGGACACGCTTTTTTTTGATTGATGGCATACGACTTGCAAAGGTGTAACTCCCTTGTCTGAGGTCGAAGCCATTCGATTACAAATAGAGAAAGAAGAGATGACTAAAGATGAATGTTATCAGTTGGGGAAAATCACCAAACCTTGGGGCATCAAGGGGCAGGTGATATTTTTCCTTGATGTTGATTGTCCCGAGGATTATGCCGATCTTGATTCGGCTTTTGTGGAAATCAAAGGCAGTTTGATTCCTTATTTCTTCCATGTGGATAATATCAATGGCAACAAAGCCGTCGTCACGTTCGATGAGCTCACCCCCGAAGAGACGTTGAAATTGGTGGGGTGCGACCTCTACCTTCCACTTGACATGCTCCCTAAACTCACAGGTAATCAGTTTTATTTTCATGAAGTGAGGGGGTTCAGAGTGGTGGATGATGAGTATGGCGACATAGGTGTTATTCAAACCATTATAGAGTATCCGGCTCAACCCCTGTTTCAGATTGTTAATGGAGGGCAAGAAATACTTATTCCGGTCATCGACCCTATCATAAAAAAGGTCGATAGGGAGGCAAAAACTATCTATATCACTGCTCCTAATGGGTTGATTGACTTGTATTTGAAAAGTTAATAACAAAAAGTTGATATTTATTTTTGGTGTTTTCAAAAAGTATACGTACTTTTGCAAGCTGAAAAAAACGAAATAATAACTTAGACAACAGCCCTATGGAAAAAAAAGAAGAAACCCAGGAGAAGACTTGCTACTCCAGTGATGAACTGCAGTTTTTCAAAGAGCTGATTCTTCAGAAAAGAGCCGAGGCGGCAAAAAATTTAGAGCTCCTCAATGAGGCTATCGCAGGCAATGAGAACGAGGCTAACGATACTGCTCCTACTTTCAAGCACTTAGAGGAAGGTAGCAATGTTCTTTCCAAAGAAGAAAACGCTCGTCTGGCAGCCCGTCAAGAGAAATATATAAAGGATTTAGACGCTGCCCTCATCCGTATTGAGAACAAGACTTATGGCATCTGCCGCATCACCGGCAAACTTATCCCTAAGGAACGCCTTATGATTGTACCCCATGCCACCACTACCGTGGAGGGTAAGATGCAGGAGAAAAAACGTCGTTAGTTTGTTTTCATATCGAACCGTCAATTTTATTCATAAATCAAGCAGGCACCTCACGGTCCTGCTTTTTTTTATGCGGTTTGAATCGTTCCTATGGGCAATTCAATTTGAATGAGGGTGAATGATCTTGCTTGAGCCATTGGCTGCCAATGGCTTTCTTTTATAAAGATGACGCAATGACGTTACTTTATCTTGGGTAAGGCCGCGATAAGCCGTTGTGTGTAGGGCTGTTGTGGATGGGCAAAGAGTTCGTCGCTGGGACCCATCTCAACCAATCGACCTTTTTCCATGACCATGATGCGGTCGGAAAGGAATTTGACCACAGAAAGGTCGTGGGTGATGAAGAGATAGGTGTAACCGTATTGTTCTTTGAGGTCGTTGAGGAGGTTGAGCACTTGTGCCTGAACAGAGACATCGAGGGCAGAAACGCTCTCGTCGCATACCACCAATTCGGGCTCCAAGATCAATGCGCGTGCAATGCACACACGTTGGCGTTGTCCGCCCGAGAACTCATGTGGATAGCGGTTATACCATGTGGGCTCCAATCCTACTTGCTGCATCAGTTGCAGCACGCGGTCACGACGTTCGCTTTGGTCACTATAGCGGTGGTGACATTTGAGCGGTTCTAAAATTGCCTCGCCAATGGTGATGCGTGGATTGAGTGAAGAGTATGGGTCTTGAAAGACTATTTGTACTTTCCTTCGTAGTTCTTGTTGTTCGCTGCGTGTGAGTTGGTCGAGGTTTTTGCCATGATAGGTTATGGACCCCGATGAGTGATTAAGAAGACGTAGCAAAGTGCGTCCCAGCGTGCTTTTGCCACAGCCCGACTCGCCCACCAGTCCCAGCGTTTCTCCCTTATAGATGTCGAAAGAAAATCCATCCACCGCCTTTAGTTCTTTGGTAACTTTGCCAAGGATATTCTTTTCCAACGCATAGGTCACCTCTAAGTCTCGTACCGACATCAGGGGTTGGTCGCTATGGGGTGTGTATATTTCACGATTTGCCACCTCGTTAGGTTTTGCCACCTTTCCCTCAAGGAAATCCTTAACAGTAGGCAGCTTTCGGGGACGGCTCTCCAAGGGTGGGCGGCAGGCCAAGAGCCCCTGGGTATAGGGGTGTTGAGGGTGGTGTAGTACTTGTTCGGCCGAACCTTGTTCCACGATTTTCCCTTTGTACATCACGGCCACATCGTCGGCTATCTGTGCGATGACTCCCAAATCGTGTGTAATAAAAATGATTCCTATATTATATTTTTGTTGCAAAGAACGTAACAGCTCCAAGATGGTCTTCTGTACGGTTACATCCAATGCCGTTGTGGGCTCGTCGGCAATGAGGAGGTGGGGGTGGCAGATAAGCGCCATGGCTATCATGACGCGTTGCTTTTGTCCGCCGCTGATTTCGTGGGGATAGCTGTCGAATATCTTTTTAGGTCGAGGAAGCATCACCTCTTCAAATAGCTCCAGCACCCGTTGGCGGGCCTCTTTTCGGCCGATCTGCTCATGCTGCATGAGCATTTCCAGCACTTGGGCGCCGCATTTCTGCACTGGGTTTAGGCTGGTCATGGGTTCCTGAAAAATCATGGAGATGTCACGACCGCGGTATTTTCGTTTCTCCTCCTCGGGAAGCGAAATCATGTCCACGGGCGCAGCCTTACTGTTGGTGCGGAAGAGGGCCGTTCCTTCCACCAGACATTGAGGAGGCTTGGGCAGCAGCCCCATGACGCTCATCGTGCTCACCGATTTGCCGCTGCCCGATTCTCCCACGATGCCCAGGGTGCGGCCGGGTCCCACCTGTAAATTCACCCCACTGACGGCTGTGTGGTATTCACCGTCGTGTAGAAACTGTATGTGCAGATTCTCAATTTTCAATAGCCAGTCTTCCATCATGTAGAATAACTTTTTTATTAAAAACGCAAAATTAATATTTTTATTTGAAAATTAATGCGTAAATTTGCAAATCTTTTTAAGTTTATTCGTAAACAACTTTAAAAAATACAGCTATATGACAAAATCTGAACAATTCATGGAAATGGAAGCACGCTATGGTGCCCACAACTATCACCCCCTGCCCGTCGTTCTCGCCAAGGGTGAAGGAGCCTTCGTTTGGGATTGCGAGGGCAAACGCTACTTCGACTTCCTTTCCGCCTATTCCGCCGTTAACCAAGGTCATTGTCATCCCAAGATCATCAAGGCTTTGACCGACCAGGCTCAGAAGCTTACCCTCAGCAGCCGTGCCTTCTACAACGATTGTCTCGGTGAGTGGGAAAAGTATGTTACCGAATATTTTGGCTACGATAAGGTGCTGCCTATGAACACCGGCGCCGAGGCCGATGAGACCGCCTTGAAGCTGGCTCGCCGCTGGGGTGTCGTGAAGAAGGGCATCAAGAACGACGATGTGAAGATTGTCTGCTGTGAGGGTAATTTCCATGGTCGCACCATCACCATCATCACCATGAGCAACGATCCCGAAAGCTATGCCAACTATGGCCCCATGACCCCTGGCTTCATCCGCATACCTTATAACGACCCCGACGCATTGGAACGTGTGTTGCAGAAAGACGGCGACACCATTGCCGGCTTCCTGCTTGAACCCATCCAAGGCGAGGCGGGTGTTTATGTTCCCGATGAGGGCTACCTGAAGAAATGCTACGACATTTGCCACAAACACAACGTCCTCTTTATCGCCGACGAGGTGCAATGCGGCATCGCTCGTACTGGCAAGATGCTGGCGTGCGACCATGAGGGTGTCCGTCCCGACATCCTTATCCTCGGCAAGGCCCTTGGCGGTGGTGTCATGCCTGTGAGTGCCGCCCTGGCTGACGACGACATCATGCTGAACATCAAGCCTGGTGAGCACGGGTCCACATTCGGTGGCAATCCCCTGGCTGCCAAAGTGAGCATTGCTGCTCTGCAGGTCATCAAAGATGAGCACCTGATGGAGAATGCCGACCGCTTGGGCAAGATTTTCCGTGAAGAAATGAGCAACTTCAAGAGCCCGATGATCGAAAAGGTACGTGGAAAGGGCTTGCTCAATGCCGTCATCATCAAACCTCGCAACGGCAAGGAGGCATGGGATGTCTGCCTGAAGATGCGCGACATGGGTGTGTTGGCCAAACCCACCCACCAGCACATTATCCGCTTTGCTCCTCCGCTGGTCATCACCGAGGAGCAGTTGCGCGAAGCCATTGCCATCATCAAAGAGGCTATCGCATCTTTTGAGTGATGTTATTCATAGTGGAGCCTCTCCAACAAGAGAGGCTCCATTTTCTTTTCCATACCCAAATATCTATCCCCCTTTGAACCATGAAGACCATTCATTCCTTTTCTGCCCTAGCATTCCTTGTTATAAGCCTGTTGACATTTCTACCCCTCACTCAGGCCCAGCAAGAACGCCGCTCTATCACCGTGTCGGTGGAGGGTTGTAGTTTTGAGATGATTTATGTGGCAGGCGGCACCTATATGCGTGGCAATGATACTTATCGTGACTCTCCTGTATCTGCTTTTGAGATGCTTATGTATGGTTACGGTCAAGGAAAAACAGATCCGGCAACCAACGAATATTTCTTGGATGAGATTCCCCGCCACCGCGTGGACCTTTATGGCTTTTACTTGGGACGATATGAGGTGACCCAACGCCTTTGGAAAACGGTGATGGGATACAACCCTTCCAATTTCATAGGAGACGATCTGCCCGTGGAGCAGGTGAGCTATGATGAGGTGCAGGAGTTTATCCGACGGCTGAATCAGTACACTGGCATGACATTCCGTCTGCCCACCGAGGCCGAATGGGAGTATGCTGCTCGCGGGGGCAGAGAGTCTAAGGGCTATACCTATCCTGGCGGAGAGGACTTGATGAAAATAGGTTGGTCGATGATAAATAGTGACCACACCACCCATCCCGTGGGTTCGCTGATTCCTAATGAGCTGGGCCTTTACGATATGTCGGGCAATGTGTGGGAGTGGTGCAATGACTGGTATGACACATTGGCCTATTTGTGGGTTTACACCCAAAACTATGGTCGACCCGAATTCGTCAACACCAACCAGAAGTTGCGTTATTGGTTTCAATACAACCAAGAGTCTGTTCTCGGTTCTTGGAGTGTCAGACAGGAGAACTTCGACCCTCGAGGTCCCGACACGGGCATTTTCCGTGTGGGGCGTGGTGGCTCATGGGCCGACGAGGCCCTCTTTTTGCGTAGCGCCTATCGCAACTTCTGGATTCCTGCGAGAAAGTTGAGCAATCTGGGCTTTCGACTGGCGCTCAGCCGCGTGGATGATAGTTCATTAGCTTGGATGCCCAACCAGTATATTATAGACTCCATTGTCGACGGAAAAGCCTATGGTTCAGTTACAACTACGGCACTCGAGCACCTCCAGCAGGGTATGCTTGAGGGCCTATTTAGTGTGGCACCAGGCTGTCGCATCCGTTTCTCCAAAGGCAATCTGCAGTACAATGCTGTTGCCAACCAGTGGCGTTTTGCCGACCATCAGTTTGATCGCATTGGCGAGGAGAATTTGAAAAATGATAAACAATATGCCGGTTGGGTTGATTTATTTGCATGGGGTACAAGTGGCTATCGCAACAAACAACCTTATTATTTCTCGGCCAATCCTAAGTACTATGGCAATGGCAAGAGAAACCTTGATGGGACAAGCTATGACTGGGGTGTCTACAATCGTATAGTCAATGGAGGCGAACGCGAGGGAATGTGGCGCACGTTGAGTGTCTTCGAGTGGAACTACCTCCTCACACAGCGTGCCAATGCATGGCTGTTGCGCACCCAAGGAACCGTTGGTGGGGTGGATGGTATCATCCTGCTGCCCGACGATTGGTTGGAGCGCGGTTTCGATACGTTCGACCTGGCAAAGGTTTATTTCTTCGAGCCCAACCAGTGGGCGGTAATGGAGCGTGCAGGGGCAGTCTTTCTACCTTCAGCAGGCACTTGCCACATGGCTCGCTATGTGCTAGGATTGGAGAGCGGAGGGGCAGGCCTGCCAATTGAGGGTGTAGAAATCAGTTTCGGCTCTTTGCGTCCTATGACTCATGAGAAGGTGTCGGAACCAGCTAAGAATTCGGGTGGTGACCCTCTCACAATTGCTGAGCAAGAATTTCAGATGAAACGATCCTATCGCGAACCCCAGCAGGATGAGCATCAGTTAGGGTATTATTGGACCACGGTTCAGCATGACGAGCGATCGGCTTTTGCTCTTACTTTTGCCGTGGGCGTCCATGCTCATATTCTCCCCCTTGAGCGTCTCACCCGCTGCTCGGTGCGATTGGTGCAGGACGAGGTACAGCAACAACCAAAGTCCAAGAAGGGTAGGAGATAGGGCCGACATCATTGGTGTTATGTTTTATTAATCCAATTGGATTTGAGAAAGATAAGTTTGTTTTCTATATTGTTCCTGCTTTTGTGTACAACCACGGTTTGGGGTCAACAGGATGAGGCACAAGAGGTTATTCGTATTTGGCGTGCCCGCGACAAAGCCATTGAGTTGCGCACGCGGCTGTCTATTGATTTCAACGACCTTGTTGCTGTGGAGCAGTTAGCGCAGCTCTATTATTACGACTTCTTGGATATGAATGGGGGTGTGAAGTTGGCCGATGCCGACCGTTGGGAACCCGACGACAGCGGCCGCTACCATTTTCCAGCGCTCGAACCTGCTTTTGACCATTGTGCCGACAGCGCGCTTTGGTATCTGCTGCATCTCTGGAGTCGCAATCCCGAGACCTACGACTATCTCTATTACCCGATTGTCCAAGTGGAGAATTATCTCCAGCTACCGCATGCTGCCTATATCCTTCCTCCAGAAGAATATCATAAAGGAGCCTTCTTTCCCAACACCTATTTCATCAGTTTCAGCATGTACGATTGGGAGCACAACTACACAATCGACCTGTTTCAGGGCATGAAGCAATCTCGTGAATGTTCCAAGAGTATGGCCCGCCTATTGGCCGATATGGATGAAAAAGACCTCTATAGTGCCACCGTTGCAAAGCGCGAAGAGGTCTTCCGCCTGCTGGTGCATGGGTTGTCTTTTTGTCAGCTCTATCTCGTTGAGGCACAAGGGGAGAATACGACGCTCTACTACAAAGAAGCCCAGATGAATCCCCAACGTTCCATCGATGGCACTTTTCATTACTCAGTCACAAATAGGAAGCAGAAAAACCTGGCCGAATCCCAGTGGCAGGAGCTGTCGCAGTTGCTGGATTCGATCTCGCTTGAGGAACTGCCCCATTTCACTACTTGCCTCAATCGAGCAGAAGGGCAGAACTATCTCTACGAGACACTCCGACCCATCGGTTTCCAAGCCTGCCACACGGGGTGTCCCCAACCCACTCAGCGTCGGTTGCTCGCCCTCTTGCAGCGCCTGGTGGGCAAGATCAGGTAAATCACACTATTCTTTTGCGCTCAGCGTCCTCATGGCGTTGAGCACGGCCAGCACGGTTACTCCTACGTCGCCAAAGACCGCCAGCCACATGGTGCAGTTGCCCGTGGCAGCAAGGATGAGGATGAGTGCTTTAATGCCGATGGCAAATGCCACGTTCTGGTGCGCGATACGCAGTGTGCGGCGGGCAATGCAGATGGCGGTGGCAATCTTGGAGGGTTTGTCATCCATCAGCACCACATCTGCTGCCTCTATGGCGGCATCGCTGCCAAGTCCTCCCATGGCAATGCCCACATCGGCACAAGCCAGCACTGGGGCATCGTTGATACCGTCGCCAACAAAAGCCAGGGTCTTCCCTTGGGTCTTTTCCTTCAAAAGTCTCGACACTTGCGCCACTTTGTCGGTAGGCAGCAATTCGGTATGATATTCATCAATCCCCAATTTCTTGGCCACGTCTTCCCCCACAGCCTTTCGGTCACCGGTCAGCATCACCGTGTGGCTCACACCCAGTTGTCTCAGTTGCTGCATTGCCGCAGCGCTGTCGTCCTTTATCTTATCGGTAATGACAATATGACCGGCATACTCGCTATTGATAGCAACATGTATGATGGTGCCCACCGTTTTGCACTCGTGCCACTTGGCACCGATGGCCTCCATCATCTTGGGGTTGCCCACACAAACGATGTCATTCTCAACTTTGGCGCGGATGCCTTGTCCGGCTATCTCTTCCACCTCTGTAACGCTGCAACCGTCGGTGGCTTCTTCGGTGTAGGCATCGCGCAGGGCAGCAGCAATGGGGTGGGTGGAGTAGTGCTCCACATGGGCGGCGAGGTGCAGCAGATGGCGCTGGTCGCACCGCTCGGGGTGGACGGCCTCCACGGCAAACTGTCCGTGCGTCAGGGTGCCCGTCTTATCCAGCACCACGGTGTCCACCTTGGCAAGGGTTTCCATATAGTTGGAGCCTTTCACCAGAATGCCTTTGCGCGAGGCACCTCCTATGCCGCCAAAGAATGTCAACGGCACGCTCAGCACCAAGGCACACGGGCAGCTGACCACCAAGAACATCAAGGCGCGATAAAGCCAGATGGTCAACCCATGCAGGTAGGTGTCGTAGAAAAAGGGAGGCAGCAAGGCCAGCCCAATGGCAGCAAAGACAACGATGGGCGTATACACTCGGGCAAACTTGCTGATGAAGTGCTCGCTCTTCGACTTGTGCTCACTAGCATTCTCCACCAAGTCTATTATTTTCTTTACGGTGCTCTCGCCAAAGGCCTTAGTGGTGCGCACGCGGAGGACACCATTCAGGTTGATGCATCCTGAGGCAACCATGTCGCCTTCGGCCAAGTCGCGCGGGATGCTCTCACCAGTAAGTGCCTTGGTGTCGAGACTCGAATGTCCCTCCACTACCCAGCCGTCCAACGGAACCTTCTCACCAGGCTTAACGACAATGGTCTCACCAACAGCTACTTGTTCTGGTGCAACTTCATGCAACTCACCGTTGCGCTCCACCCTCGCGGTATCGGGTCGTATGTCCATCAGCTGGGCAATGCTGGTGCGGCTCCTTCCTTCGGCATAGCCCTCAAAGAGTTCGCCCACCTGGAAGAAAAGCATCACAACGACCGCTTCGACAAATTGATGCTCACCGCTGAGAAACCCTATACCCAAGGCACCCATGGTGGCGATGGACATAAGCAGGTTCTCGTTGAAAAAGTCGCCCTCGGCAATGCCTTCTCCGGCCTCCTTCAGCGTGCTCCAGCCCACCACAATATAGGGCACCAGATACACTCCCAGTAGCTGCCACATCTCCAGCTGTGTCAGCCTTTCTGTCAAGGCAGCAGCCCCCAGTAGCAGGGCACCTACAATAATCAAGACAAGCCGAGCCTGGGTGCTCATTTCCTCGTCGTGGTGGCAGCCGCAACTCTCTTTCGTGTCGTGCGGCTCCCCACACCCATGGCCGTGGTGCACCCCATGGCTATGGTGCATCCCATGGTTATGGCAGTTTTTATGGTCGTTCAGATTGTTCTGTTTCATGGTGTTGTGTCATTATTGTTTAGCAAATCATGCTTAATTTTATAGCGCAAAAGTACGCCCAATTTCCTGCAAGTGGGTTGCAAAGGTGCAAAACCATTCACCCCCGTCTTGTCGGCATCAATCACATCCCCAGCAGGCCGGCCACAATGACCACAGCATTTTTATTTCGTCCCTCGAAACAATAAAAGCAGGCACTTTCCGTTATAAAAAATAAGAGACTTCTACAAATTGCCTCGAAGAGGCAAAATAAGTAGATATAGCTCAGCGTGCCGGAGTGAAGAAAGTCCTGTGGACTTCCGATAGCTGAGCATCGCGAGAGCGGAGAGATCAACGCTCTCAAAAAAGAATAAATAGAACCCATCTATAATGAATCAATCACACCCTCACACCCCCCAGCCGTCCTTCTACGACTATGAGCAGATCCTCTCGCAAGAGGGCATCCGCGTCACGGCCGTCCGCCTGCTGGTCCTCAAAACCATCTACAACACCATTTCGGGTGCTTTTTCGCTACAGGATGTCGTCAGCCAACTGGGCACAGCCGACCCATCCTCTGTCTTTCGTGCCCTCACCCTCTTTTCGCAAAAAGGGTTGTTGCACCTTATCGACGATGGTTCGGGCGTACAAAAATACTGTGTCTGCCATTGCCCCGACCACCATCACCATAGCGGACATATCCATTTTACCTGCACACTCTGCCACAAGACCTTCTGCCTCACCGAGGTACCCATTCCCTCGGTTCCTATCCCTCAAGGCTTTGATATTGAGGAGTCGGAGTACATCATCAAAGGCCTTTGTCCGTCATGTAGCAAAAAAACGCATTCAACTGATTCATCCCCGGAAGTCATCTGATTGACCAGTCACCCATTGGCAAGCAGAAGTGAAAAAAAAAGGTCGTAGCTCTCAGCACGACCTTTTTTGGTTTAACCCCAATCGGGAGTTTATTTTAATTTCAAACCGTCTTTGAAGGCTTCGCCTACCCGTTTGTTTACGAGGTAATAGCCGTGGGTGTAGGGGTCGAAAGTGATGGCTTGCAGGGCATCAATGTCCACTTTGCCATCCTTCATTTTGTTTGATTCGACAGAAGTCTGCAGCACACGACCAATCACGCCAAGGCCCGTATCGCCACTTTGATATTCGATAAACTCGCACTCGAGTGCGATGGGCAGCTCGTTGATGACAGGTGCATCCACAAGGCTTGACTTGACAGCCGTGAGTCCACTCTTAGCAAATTTGTTCTTTTCATTGTGACCAGAAACTACTCCAAAAAAGTCGGCCTCAACCACATGGGCTGCGTCGGCAATATGGACGGTGAAGCCTTTGCGGCGTTTGATGTTCTCAACAGTTTTGTGGGTTTCGGTCAGATTGAGGGCAACACGGTTGCGGTCGAGCATGGTGCCCCATGCTGCGTTCATCACGTCGATGGTGCCATCTTCGTTATAGGTGGCAACCAAAAGTACCGGCATCGGAAAGATGGCCTCTGTGGTATTGATTTTTTGTTTCATTTGTAATGTTTTTTATGCTGTTCTTTCCAGCTATAACGCATTTTTCTTTTTTTTATTGCTCAGGAGTGAATCAACCATCCAATGTAATTGTTAGGACCCCCTGCGAAACTTGGAAAACGTGAAAGAGTATAAAAGTCGGCAGTTGGTTGGGGCGAATGCTCAGGGGCTTCGGTCAGGAGAATTTGTTTTTTTTGAAATGATGAACAGATGGAATCTTGAAATCTTGAAAAAAAAATGTATTTTTGCATCTACTACTTGATATTAATAATTATATTATGCATAAGATTTTCAACATTTTAGTCTTTTTGGGCGCATTGCTTTCGCTCACTTCTTGCCACCACAACGAATACACCATCATGGGCGAGTTGCCCGACCCAGCCCTCAACGGCACCAAGGTCTACCTCACCGACATTGACGGTGCAAGGCTCATCGATTCCTCCATCATTGCCCAAGGCATCTTCATGATGAAGGGCACCATCGATACCACCCAGATGGTAATGCTCGTCACCAACCCCTCTGGGGCCGTCAGCCAACGCTACTACAGCACGCTGGTGCTGGAGCCAGGCACCATCCATCTGAACATGGTCACCGACTCGCTCTATGGAACACCCATGAACGACCTCTACTACCGCATGTTCACCTGCGACACCATGGGTCGCAACTACCAGATGCAGTTGCAGGGCCTCTTGGAGAAGTACTATGCCTCTGTCACCCCTGAGGAGCAGGCCGCCGTGGTGAAAGAGTACAGCCAAGTGGACAGTATGCTCAATGTCTACAGCATCCAACGCTGCAATGAGATTTTCGGTCAAAACAAAGACAACATCATCGGTGCCTTTGCCCTCAGCCGCTTGGTGCAGTATGAGGAGATGACCTACGAGAAGCTGGACAGCATCATGAACAACAGCAACAATATCATAGCCGAGTACATGCCTCTGCGCAAGGCTCGCACCGAGCTCTTCAACGTGGCCAACACCTCTGAGGGCAAACCTTTTGTCGACATTGAGGGTATCGATTTCGCCACCGGCAACGCCACCACCTTGGCTGCCATGCTCGACACCACAAAGGTGACGTTGGTCGACTTCTGGGCCTCATGGTGCGGTCCCTGCCGCAAGGAAATCACCGAGAACCTGGTGCGCCTCTACAACAAATACGGCAGCCAGGGCCTGAACATCGTCGGCGTGGATGTGTGGGACAAAATTCCCGACCACAAAAAAGCCGTTGAGAACCTGGGCATCACCTACCCCCAGCTGATTGACACCACCAAGGTCGCCACCGAAAAATATGGCATCAAAGGCATCCCCATGATTCTGCTCATCGACCAGCAGGGCACCATCGTCAAACGCAATCTCCGAGGCGACGACATTGAGGTGGCCGTGAAAGAAGCGCTGAAGAAATAATAGTGAGATAACCATCGGCCCCATCTCACCCCAATTTCACAGATAGTGAATCTATCATCTCTATCAAGAATAAACAATAAAAAACAATAACAACATGAAACGATTCGTCCTCGCCTTAGCCGCCACAGCCCTGCTGCTTGCTGTACCGGCTCAGGCACAAAAGAAAAACGCCAAGAACGCTACACCCGACAACGGTGGCATCACCACCGAGATGATGCAGCAAATGAAGAAAAACTATGGTGGCAACGCCAGCGACAAAGCCCTGCGAAACATCATGGTCACCAACAGTCCTGCCAAACTGGCCCTCAACTATGAGAACAGCACCGCCTTCGACTCCCATTTCTCTAACCGTGTCGAGAGCAAGGCCATCACCGACCAGAAATCATCGGGCCGCTGCTGGATGTTCACCGGCATGAATGTGCTGCGCAACAAGGCCATCCGGCAGCACAACCTGCCTGCCGATTTCCAGTTTTCGCAGGCCTACACTTTCTTCTACGATCAGCTCGAAAAGAGCAACCTCTTCCTGCAGGCCATGATCGACACCTACAAGAAACCTCTTGATGACCAAGAGGTCGACTGGCTCTTGAAAAACCCCATTGGCGACGGTGGCCAGTTCACCGGCATCGCCAACCTCATCGACAAATACGGTCTGGTGCCTGCCGAGGCCATGCCCGAGACATTCAACACCAACAACACCAGCAGCATCAGCAGTCTCATAGCCCTCAAGCTGCGTGAGGACGGTCTGCAGCTGCGCGAGCTTGCCGCTCAGAAAGGCACCACCCCCGCCCAACTCCTCCAGCGCAAAACCGAGATGCTGGGCACTATCTACCGCATGCTGGCTTTGACCATGGGCGAGCCACCTGCCCAGTTTACCTGGCAGCAGAAGAATGCCAAAGGCGAGATTGTCTCCACCGAGAGCTATACCCCCAAGTCGTTCTACGAGAAATTTGCCAAGACCGACTTCAGCACCTACTATATGATTATGAACGACCCCACCCGCGAGTATTACAAGGTGTATGAAATTCAGTATGACCGCCACGTCTACGACGGCCAGAACTGGCGCTACCTCAATCTCCCCATGGACGAGATTGCCCCCATGTGCATTGCCTCCATCAAAGACAGCACCATGATGTATTTCTCCTGCGACGTGGGCAAATTCCTCAACCGTGACAAAGGTTTCATGGATGTCAACAACTACGATTATGCCTCGCTCTTTGGCACCACTTTCGGCATGGACAAAAAACAACGCGTGGCAACTCATGCCAGCGGCAGCAGCCATGCCATGACTCTTTGCGCTGTGGACCTCGACAAAGAGGGTAGACCCATCAAGTGGATGGTGGAGAACAGCTGGGGCAGCAGCTATGGATACCAGGGTTTCCTCATCATGACCAACGACTGGTTCAACGAGTACATGTTCCGTGTGGTGCTGGAAGAGAAGTATATCCCCACCAAGTACCGCACCATGCTGCAGCAGAAGCCCATCATGCTGCCCGCTTGGGACCCCATGTTCGCTCCCGAGGAATAGCACTCACCCTCATTAAAAAGGTGGACACATTATAACCACTTAGGTTTCATCCAACTACAAGGGTCGGCTTCGCGTGGCGAAGCCGGCCCTTATTAAGTATTGCCATTCCAGATATTACAATTCCGGAGTCAACTTTCGGTACACCAAGCAGCCAGCTTCGGATGGGTGGTCGTAGACAAGTGTGTCGGGACTTTCGTGGCGTATGACCCACACAATCATCACGTCGCCCATGGCGGCAGACGAGAGCAAGGTGCCGAACAGCATCAGCCATAGGCTTCCGATGAAAAACGAAACTAAATACGGTAGCAGGCCCAACAGTATCAAGGGCATCAGGGCCCCCGCCACGTAGGCCCTCTTGCGCATGGGGACATCGATGTGACAGTATACAGCACCCGTCATGAGACCGAATCTAAGATGTTTGAAACTGCTGTGGGTCACCCACATCCATGTGAGGCCGTGTATCAGCTCGTGCACCACAATGCCCAAGAGAAATGCCAAAATGAGAGGGCCGCCCATATATAATGAATAGCGCAGCGGAGCATAGAACTTGTATATAAGCACAAATCCCACAATCCCCATTGCCACCATGACCACCAATGCCCAGATGTTGGCGGCAAGGATGCTGACAGTTCTTTTTTCCATGATGTAACCCTCTATTTGGGGTATTTCTTCGGGTGTTGGTTTATGTTTGCTCATGGATTATAAAACGTTGTTGAGGCAGTTTTATTATGGCATGGCGGATTATTTTCTTCGTTATTCCTAATAATTAGAAAAAAAATCGTATTTTTGCACCGCGGGTAGAATAACGAAACCGCAATAATAGGACAGATATAATATTTTTATAATCAAAACATAAAATTCAAAACATGAAGAAATTTTTTATGACTCTGGCAGCTGCTGCTGTCTGCGCCACGGCTTTCGCTCAGGCTCCTAAGGCCGACGAGCAGAAGGAAGACGAGGGCTACAAATTCACCATCGTTAAAGAACTCCCCGTCACCTCTGTCAAGAACCAGAACCAGGCAGGCACCTGCTGGTGCTACAGCGGTTTGGGCTTCATCGAGGCCGAGCTGCTCCGCATGGGCAAAGGCACTTACGACTTCAGCGAGATGTACCTCGTCAGCAACACCTACAACGACCGCGCTATGGCAGCCATCCGTACCAGCGGCGACGTTAGTTTTAGCCAAGGCGGTGCTTTTGGCGACGTAATCTATGGCATGAAGACCTTCGGCCTCATCCCCGAGGAGTATATGCGTCCCGGTGTGATGTATGGCGACACCCTCTCCAACCACAACGAGCTGAGCGCCTTGACCGATGCCATGGTTGCTGCTGTTGCCAAGAACGACAAGCTGAAGAAACTGCAGCGTGGCGACGACGGCTTGCTCTGCATCAAGGCCATCAAGGCTGTGCACGATGTCTATCTGGGCACCGCCCCCGAGAAATTCACCTATAACGGCAAGGAGTACACCCCCAAGAGTTTCTATGAGAGCCTGGACCTGAATGCTGACGACTATGTGAGCATCACTTCCTACACCCATCACCCCTTCTACACCCAGTTCGTCCTCGAAATTCAAGACAACTGGCGCTGGAACCTCTCCTACAATGTCCCCATCGACGAGATGATGGAGATTATGGACAACGCCATCGCCAACGGCTATCCCATCGCCTGGGGTAGCGATGTGAGCGAACAGGGTTTCCGCATGGGTGTGCGCAAGGGTTTCTGCGTCCTCCCCGCCGATGCCTCCAGCGTTGCCAACCTGCAGGGTAGCGACATGGCCCATTGGACCGGCATGAGCGCCAAGGCCATTCAGGACGAGGCTGCCAAGCACCCCACTCCTCAGCTCTGGGTTACCCAAGAGGAACGTCAGATTGCTTATGACGACCGTGAGACAACCGACGACCACGGCATGGTCATCTATGGCACCGCTAAAGACCAGATGGGCAACGAGTACTACATGGTTAAGAACAGCTGGGGCGACTATGGCGAGTATCACGGTATGTTCTTCGCTAGCAAGGCTTTCGTGCGTTACAAGACCATGAACTTCGTCGTCCACAAAGACGCCATTCCCGAAGCCATCGCTTCCAAGCTGGGCATCGAGAAGAGCAACGCCAGCACCAAGGCTACTAAGAAGAACAAAAGAAAATAAGATTCTTTGGCCCTAGAAAGGGAAGGTTGATAATCGAACCTGCCCAAAAAGAAAATCCCGTTCGAGCTGCTCGAACGGGATTTCCTGTTATGTATTAAATCCAAATCGGTCGTTATGCCGACATTTCAATCTATTTCACTTTTTTCGGTCTGTTTATGACAGCTCAGCATTTCTTCCGGCATCTTGTCCACCTCCCTGTTTCGCCGTAGCCCGCTACGACTTCGCCTGCGATGTGGTCCACATGCTTGCTACAAATACTAAGCTGTCATAAACTTTAATGGCCAATTTGGGTTTATGTGTTTTTTTACGAAAGGTGTTCAACGCGGTTGACATCCTTGCTGATGACGCTGCCGCTACCTTGGTGGGTAGCAAGCACAAGCACCTCGGCAATCTGCACATGCTCGGGGGCGCTGGCAGCATAGAAGGCCACATCGGCAATATCGTCGCCCGTGAGAGGCTGAATGCCCTTGTAAACGCTGTCGGCACGGGCATCGTCGCCATGGAAACGGATGTTGCTGAAATTGGTTTGCACCAGGCCTGGCTTGAGGTTTGTAACGCGCACGGCGGTGTTGACCAAGTCGATGCGGAGACCGTCGGAGATAAGTTTGACGGCCGACTTGGTGGCGCAATAGACGTTGCCGCCCGCGTAAGCAGCGTCGCCTGCCACGCTGCCCACATTGATGATGTGGCCATGGTTGCGCTGAACCATTCCGGGCACGATGTAGCGGGTCATGGTTAGGAGACCTTTGATGTTGGTGTCTATCATTTCATCCCAGTCTTGAAAACTGCCTTCGTATTCAGGCTCCAAGCCACGTGCCAGACCCGCATTGTTGATGAGGACATCTACTTTCTGCCATTTTCCGCTGAGTGAGTCGACGGCCTTCTTGGCGGCCTCGCGGTCACGAACGTCGAAATTCAGCACCAGCACGTCGGTACCCATTTGGGCAAATTGGTCGTGCAGTTGGTTTAATTTCTCGGCATTACGGCCGGTGATGATCAAATCGTAGCCACCGGCAGCAAATTTGCGGGCACAAGCCTCGCCAATACCGCTGGTAGCACCAGTAATAAGAGCTATTTTCTTTTCCATGATATGTTATGTTATAATTGTTTTCATCAAGTTACTCACCCAAACACTCCTCTAAAAACTCGCAGGCATCGGCCACGCAGTCGTTGCAAGAGCGGAGCGGGATGCCGGTGTCTATGCCTTTGAGCTGACGGCATTGGATGGATCCGTTGCGCGCTTGAAAACGGTCAAGCACCTGGCGCATATTCACGTTGGCCTGACGTTTATTGACCATTCCCAGCACCATGCTGGCACCCACAAGGGCTCCACAGGTGCCCTGCATATTGCCCATGCCCGTGCCAAAGCCGTAGGTGAGGTTGCGGGCGGTCTCTTCAGAGAGGCCCGTGAGGTCGCAATAGGTACTCAGCACAGCGCAGGCGCAGTTGCATTGGCGTTTCTTCTCCACAGCAATTTCTTTTCTACTTTCCATGGGTATTATTATTACTTTTCGTTTAGAATAGGGGATATACTATAATTTTATAAATAGGTAGACATAGTAGGCTGCGAACAAAGCCAGCAAGAGCAAACCCTCCATACGGGATATTTGGCTTCCCTTACCGGTTTTGGCAAACAACCACAGAAACAGGACGCTCAGCAAGAGGACGGACATGTCGATAAGGTTGATGTTGCCGAAAGTGATGGGATGTATGGTGGCCGAGGCTCCCAAAATCAGAAGAATATTGAATACGTTGCTCCCCAGTACATTACCCAGGGCCAGCTGGTTCTTTTGCTTGAGGGCAGCCACCACGCAGGTGACCAGCTCGGGCAGCGAGGTGCCGCCTGCCAGAATGGTGATGGCGATAAATTTCTCAGTCACTCCTAGTGAGCGGGCAACCGACGTGGCACTATCCACAAACAGCTGTCCGCCACCTATCAAGCATCCTATGCCCAGTAGGCTCAGTAATACTGCCAGCGGTAGCTTCATGGCCTTGGCCTCAGTATCCGATTCGCTATTCTTATTATTCTTGAAGCAGAACACCACATAGCCGGCAAAGATAACCAGAAAGAGAATGCCACCCCAACGGGTAATGCCGTCGCTGCTGCCGATGCCGAAAAGAGTATGCCGCATGCCGAGTAACACAAGCAGTAAAGTGGCAACCAAGGCAATGGGAATATCGCGCTGCTTGTTGTCGCGAGTGATGCTCACGGGCACCAAAACGGCTGTGAGACCCAAAATAAGGAGTGTGTTGAAAATATTGGAACCCACCACATTGCCGATAGAAACATCGGAAAGTCCCTCTATGGAACCCGTCACACTCACCACCAATTCCGGCATGGAGGTGCCGAAGCCAACAATTGTCAGGCCTATAACAAATTCACTTACCCCAAACCGACGAGCGATGGAGGAAGCTCCGTTCACCAACCATTCCGCCCCCAGCACCACCAAGGACAATCCAACAATCAGTAGGATGATTTGTAGCAACATAACGTATCTCGCTATTCTTTATCGCAAGTGCAAAAATACGTTTTTTTTCTCATATGGGCTTTTTTTTTATGAAACAATAAAATAATGTGTTCGTTTTTTCGTTTTAATATTCTAATATAATAATTGAATACTCAACTAAGTAAAAAACATGGAGCCTTTGAAACATGAGTGCGGCATAGCACAAGTAAGACTACTGAAACCCATAGAATACTACCAACAGGAGCATGGCACCTGGCGCCACGGCCTCAACAAACTGTATCTGCTGATGGAAAAACAGCACAACCGCGGTCAAGACGGGGCCGGCATTGTGTGCCTCAAGACTGACTCGCCAGTAGGCAACGAATATATCTTCCGCGAACGTGCCATGGGCAGCAGCGCCATTACCCAGATTTTCAACAAGGCCGGCGAGATGATTAAAGAGGGCGAGAAGGAGAACGTGAGCCTCCAGATGATGCCCTATGCCGGCAACATGTACATGGGCCACCTGCGCTACAGCACCACCGGCCGCCAAGGCATACAATACCTTCATCCCTTGGTGCGTCGCGACAACTACCGTGCCCGTAGCCTTGCCCTTTGCGGCAATTTCAACCTCACCAACGCCCAGGAAATTTTCGACCTCATCTCCTCCCAAGGTCAGTATCCCCGCAGCGGCTCCGACACCTATATCCTCCTCGAGCAGTTGGGGCATCGCCTTGACCGCCATGTGGAAAAACTCTACATGCAGGGACGTGATGAAGGACTGCACGGACTTGACCTCACCCGCTATATCGAACACCGCATCAACCTGGCCTCTATCCTCCGCGAATGTGCCCCCATGTGGGATGGCGGCTTTGTCATCTGCTGCATGACCGGTAGTGGTGAGCAGTTTGCCCTGCGCGACCCTTGGGGAATTCGCCCGGCCTATTATTACTACGATGATGAGATCATGGTGGTGGCTTCCGAGCGCCCCGTCATCCAAACAACCCTCAACGTGTTGGTGGAACAGGTGCACGAGTTGCTGCCCGGTCAGGCCATCTTTGTCAACCAAAACAACGAGGTGCGTGTTGAGCAGATTTTGGAGCCCAAGCCCAATATCAGCAAGTGTTCCTTCGAGCGCATCTATTTCTCCCGCGGTAGCGACAAAGATATCTACGAAGAGCGCAAGCACTTGGGCTACAATCTTGTGCCTGCCATTCTCAAGGCGTGCGACAACGATCTCCTGCACAGCGTCATCTCCTTCATACCCAACACAGCCGAGGTGGCCTACTACGGTATGTTGCATGGCTTTGAGGACCGCCTCAATGCCGAGAAAACCCGCGCCATCATCCAACTGGCCAAACAGGGCACCCTGACCGAGGAGGCCATCACGGCCATCCTCAGCTCGCATGTGCGAAGCGAGAAGGTGGCTATCAAAGATATCAAGCTCCGCACCTTCATTACCGAGCACAACGCCCGCAACGACATGGCTGCCCACGTTTATGATGTCACCTACGGCACCATCGAGGATGGCGTCGACAACCTGGTTGTTATCGATGACAGTATCGTCCGCGGCACCACCCTCAAAAACAGCATCGTGAAAATACTCTCTCGTTTGCGTCCCAAGAAGCTGGTCATTGTCTCCAGCTCTCCTCAGGTGCGCTATCCCGACTTCTACGGCATCGACATGGCCAACCTGCAGGAGTTTATCGCCTTCAAAGCTGCCGTTGCCCTCCTCGAAGAGCGCGGCATGCTGGACGTGATGGAGAAAGTCTACCAAGAGTGCAAGGCAATGGTCAACCGTCCCAAGGAGGAGTGCCACGAGAATTATGTCAAGCAGATTTATGCCCCCTTCTCCGACGACGAGATTTCCAAGATGATAGGCAAACTGGTCACCGACGAAGGCTCTGATGTGCCTGTGGAATGCATCTACCAGACCATCGACGGATTGCACGAAGCCTGTCCCGGACACACTGGCGACTGGTATTTTAGTGGCAATTACCCCACTCCGGGTGGTCTCAAGCTGCTATACAAGGCCTATGTGGATTATTACGAGAATATTGTGAAGGAATAAGAGAGCACGCATTGAAGTGTTTGATGGAGGGCGGTATTACGCTATGAAGCTTAAACTGTTGGGCTTTCTGCTCGCTATTGTTCTGCTGGGCGCGTGCAGGGTGTCTCACCCCGCATGCCAGCTCTCCACGGGCGACCTCATTTTCATCCGCGACACCACTGGCATGGGTCAGGCCATTGCCCAGTCAACTGGCCAGTACACCCATGTGGCCATCGCCCAATGTACCGACAGCGGCCTTTTTGTGGTCGAGGCCCTACCTCGTCGTGGGGTTATCCGACGCCCTTATATAGCCTTTGCTCATGACTATGCCTACCCTCTCGGCCATCAGGCAGCCTTTTACCGTATCACATGTCCCTACGACACCGCCTACCTAAACCAGCAGTTGCAAAACCTTATAGGCCAACCCTATGACGACTATTTCCTGCCCGAGAATGGTCGCCTCTATTGCAGCGAACTGGTATATGAGTGCTTCCGCGACAGCCTAGGCACGCCTCTCTTTCATGCCCAGCCAATGAATTTCTTAGCCCCTGACGGCTCATTACCTGCCTACTGGCAACATCTTTTTGACAGTCTTAGCGTTGCCGTTCCTCAAGGAGTTCCCGGCACCAATCCCACCAACCTATCCCAAGAGCCAATCCTCTGCCATGTCAGTCAGTAAGTACCTTGTTATGCGAAAAACCTTCTATTTCCTATTTTCTCTCACTATCGCTCTCTTTGCAAGCGCCCAGGAGCCGTTGCTCACCCCGCAACAGATGCCCAATCCCATTCATTTCTTGCCACCTCCGCCCGACACCGCCTCGGCTGCCTTTGCCTACGACCAGGCCCAGTACCATTGGGGCAAACAACAGCGGCAGGACTCCCTTCGCGCCGCCATTGCTTTCTGCGATGCCAACTGGCGGATAGAATATATCTGCCAAATCTTTAGCCAGCCTTTCGGCATCGAGCTCTCCAAAGAGAACACCCCGGCCATCTACGAGATGCTTTACGTCGGCCTAATTACCAACGACGGTGTTGGCCGTTTGCCCAAGGATTATTATCGGCGGACGCGTCCGTTCGTCTACTATGGCGAGTCCTCCCTAGTGCCCGAAGACGAGGAAGAGCTACGAAACAATGGCTCCTATCCCTCGGGACACACCATCGAGGGTTGGAGTGCAGCCCTGCTGCTCAGCGAACTCAATCCTGAGCGTGCCGACACCATTCTGGCACGGGGCTACATGTACGGTCAGAGTCGAGTGATTGCCGGCTACCATTGGCAGAGCGATGTCGATGCCGGTTATATGGCAGCAAGTGCGGGAATAGCACGCCTGCATGCCGACAAATGTTTCCAACGCCTGCTGAAAAAAGCTAAGCGTGAGTATGCTTGCAAGAGCAGGCGCAGGTAGGGTGCGCAATAACCGGAGGCTTGTCGACAAAGGATTACATGAGTGCTATTTACATGCAAGTTCCCTGCTACTGAAGTGAATCAAGGCGGGCTTGGTAGATTTTGGCCTCTTTGCTTTTGCCAAGACGGGTATAGGCTTGGATTAGATTACTGAGCACGTCGGGATTGTTGGGTTGGATTTTCTCGGCACGTAGCAGGTGCTTGACAGCGTTGTCGTTGTCGTTCAACAGCATATAGCTTACGGCCAGCATATTCATGGCGGCCACATCGTTGGGGAAGACCTGTATGGTGCGGTGAGCCACGAGGCGGATGCGTCCCACCATCACGCTGTCCTCAGCCGTAAGGTTCTCCAGGTTGTCAATGGTTTCAAACATGTCGAACAGATAGTCCTGCATGCCCTCCGACATCAGTTGCCGACCTTGACCTGTGAGTTCGTTGAAAGTCCATTTGTGGGCGATTTGCTGCGAGTAATCCAACGTGCGGAGAATCTCTTCCACAAAACCATCCCATTGCATTATCTGGCCTAAGAAATAAATCTTGCCAAAGCGCAACTCCAGCCGCTCGGGATAGCGTTCGATGGCCTCGTCGATAACGGCAAAACCGCTGTCGACAATCGCCTGGTCGCGAGCGGAGAGGTCGCCGGTTTGGTCTTCGCCCATATAGTCGTTGACATAGTAATTCCAGCGGGCTATATAGAGGTCGATGTCGGTAGGTGCTGCCAGCTGCCAGTCAGCAAGGATGGCACGCTGGGCCTTGAGGTCGTTGCGGTCGAGCGCCTCGTTGAATTGGTCGGGATAAGACTGGGCCTGAACAGCAAATAACGCCGTGATGGCAACTATCAGAGATACTAAACGTTTCACATCTTTTGTATTAAGTAATAACGATAAAACTTGAACTGGTTGTTCTTTAAGGTGGGTTCTATAAAATGCTTTCAATCGATTTTGTTCTTATAACGAGCAGATTTCCGTGCGGAAGGAGGAATCAGCGTTTCGCAAAGCGAGCGCAAAAGATGCTTGTGTCTTTTGTCGAGCCAGAGAAACGTCAGCGAAGCTAATGTGGCGCGTTGTAACCGATGACAATCGGAAAGATGCCGAAATAAGGGCAAAGGCGCTGAAAAATTTAAGTACACTCATATTTATTATTGTTTTTATAATTTGGAATTTTAAAACCCACCTTTATATAACGCAATTTCACTTTTTTTATTATTTCCTCCTCGTGCAATTGAATGTGATAGGGGGGATTTCTTTGTTTCAAGAAAGAGAATTTGTAAAATGCACATTTTGTTTTTGAAGACAATAATAAAGACCCATCCTATGTTCACTACACAGGATGGGTGGGTACATTACGCTTGTTCTGATAGTATTCTGTCTGGTTGTCGAAGGCTTTCGATGACTGCTATCGGGCTGTTTCAGTTGTGTCAAGTGGGGAAAACATCAACGCTCCACCAATAGGTACGTTGTTGGAACCCATGGGGAGTGTGCTGGTATAATCCAAGGTGAGCACTCGGCCAGTGGGGTCGTAGGAGAAAGGATACTCTATTCCATAGATGTTGATGCTGCCTGTATGAGAGGTAGTATCGTACTGCCAAAAATGGGACCTCCCACCACAATAACTTCCCCCACAACAAGATAATTGTCCACCCCAGCCATATTCCCAAAAGTCAAGGCGCCAAGTTACGTACATAACCGAGTCGCCCACCGCTATTTGTTGGTTGGCACCCCAGATGGTGTTTACGGGGAAGGCGACAGGAGGAGTCTCGCCTGCAGGATACAGTAGGGTGGTACCGCCCAGAACTGTTGAGGTGTGGCCATTCCCCACTTCTACGATAAGTTCGGCTTGTATTGTCCGTGAATCAATATCATAAACAAATTGAATAGGGTTGTGGCCTTGAGGGAAGATGGTGCCGCTGACGCCATTGAAGGTGTAATTGAACAAGGCGGTTTGCGTTGGCTGTGGGTTGGCTGCCACCACACAATCAATCTGAACCTCACCAGTGCTGTCTGTGAGGAAATGAAAGGTCCAAGTGATGGTAAGAGGGCTGTTTTGAAAATCACCGTCGTAGCCTCCCACCCACGACGTTTGTGCCAAAGAGGTTACAGTCGGATGATGGGGTTCAGGTTGTGGCTCTGGTTCTTTTGTACATGCAGCAACAATCATTATTGCCGACAAGATAATTGCAAATCTTTTCATTGTGATATTGTATTTAGTATTTGATTCTTTTCGTCTTCGGTATTGTAAAAGAAGAGCCAAAGGGTAAGCGACTTACTGTCGTCATGGACAATGTATCCATGATGTCCGTTCTTGATGGTGCTTTGCATCAATGTCATTTGCTCGTTTGGACACGACGAGCTATAGGAAACCGACGAGTCCACCAGCACGCCATGATCCAAGGTCATCCGACGCGTAATGGAAAAGGCCGTGTCGACATTCCAACGAACAAGTGAGTCCATCTGTATATGTTCCAGTATGTTGCTGTCATTTCCCAACAATTCTTTTAGCGACTGAAGGTCTTTTACCGTACGGCTCTTCACGTTTCCAACTGTTAGGCTCGACACCCTTGTGGAATCCAAGGCTGCAGCATCCACATGCTTGCCCACGCCAAATTCCTCACATAGTTCAAGCCATCCCTCAGCGTCTGGGGCCTGCAGCATAACGGCGTTGTAGCCTTGATAGTCGCCTATCATGGCCACCGTAAGGTCCTCTCGCTGGGCATATAGCTGGTAGACATCTTTGGCTGCTGAAGTGGCTGCGGGCAACGCTGGTTCCCGCTGGCAGCAAACCAACATCATTAGTAACATAGGGAGTAATACTTTTTTCATCTAATCATGGTTTTAAAAGTTTCTAAAGTACTCTCGGGCGTACATCCGTTATTGCAGGCGAAATAGAAATGCTCTCCTTCTATGTTCACCCGTTCCAAGTCGCTCTGGTGCACATGCAAGAGCAACACCATTGGAACAATTACGGCAGCCAAGCAGGCCGCTGCGGCTATGGCTGACCAATGCCTGCTTTTGTGTGCAACCCTTGGGTGGTGCTCTCTGGTGGTGTTCCAAACCACGCTGCGTATCTCTTTGTCCAACTCCTTATCGTTGTAGGGATAATGTATGTTCTTTAACTCGCTGCTGTATTGTTCCAGCTTTCTGTCAAATTCTCTCATGACTATTTGTGATTATACTGTTTGCGTAATTTTCGGAGGGTGCGTGTTAGGCGCATGCTCACGGCCGCCACGCTCAACCCAGTTATTTGAGCTATCTCCTTATATCCATACCCCTGCACGTGTGCCTTGATGATAGTTTGGTTTGGCTCGGGAGTGGCCTCAATTAGTTCCACTAAGTCGCGATAGTCGTCATCGCGGTAGCTGGGGTTATAGGAGGCGGGTGCCGGCATGGTGGGTTGATTGCTTCTCTTCCGTGCCAACGAAATCACCGTATTGGTAGCCACACGATAAACCCAAGTACTTTCATTACTCCGCCCATCAAATTCCCCATAACCCCGCCAAAGGTCGCACAGTACTTCGTGGAAAACGTCCTCAGTCGTCCATGCGGCACTCAGCCGATAGCTGCTGCATACACGCCAAATCAAGTCGCGTTGACGGTGTATCAGGTCTCTAAATGTCTTTTCGTCCACTTCCATGTCTTGAAAACGGTTCGTGTTTAATTTTATTACGCTCTATTAGACGCTGTGAGGAGGCAAATCACAACATGAACGTGCCTCTTTTTGTCACAAAAACTTGCGCACAATAATACTCATCCACATCTGTGCACCAATAGAAATAGGTGAAATAATGCGGCAAAGAGTCGATGAAACGTTTTTTTTTCGTACTTTTGCAACATGAAATATCTCCTCCTCACACCTCCGCTGACGCAGCTCAACACACCCTACCCGGCCACTACCGTGCTCAAAGGCTACCTTCAGGCGCAAGGCTACGCCGTGGCTCAGGCTGACTTGGGCATTGAGCTGATTGACCGCATATACAGCCAAGAATGGCTCAGCCAGTATGCTGAAGGTGTTGAGAATGCAGAGGAGAAGGCCTATCTGCTGCGGTGTTGCGACAGGGTGGAGGCTGTGATGAGGTTTCTACGTGGTTTGGACAACACCTTGGCCCCGCGTATTGCCAACCGTAGCTTCCTGCCCGAAGGCCCTCGCTTCCGCCAACTGGCCGACATGGAATGGGCTTTTGGCACCTCGGGCACAGAGGATAAGGCGCGCTATTTGGCCACCCTCTTTGTTGAAGACATGGCTGATTATATCCGAGAGCACACCGATGAGAATTTCGACCTCATCCGCTATGCCGAACAGATTGCCAATTTCGCCCCCACTTTCGACGAGATTGAGGCCTCACTCAATGCCCCCGAAACCATTATAGACAAGTTGATGCTGTCCTTGCTGCAGCAGCATTTGATGCAAGAGAAGCCCGACATAGTGGCTTTCACCATTCCTTTTCCGGGTTGTCTCTATGGCGCTCTTCGATGCGGTCGCTACATCAAGGACCACACCCAGGCACATGTCAACCTCGGTGGCGGATTTGTCAACACCGAGTGGCGACAAATGAGTGACCGACGCATTTTCAACTATTGCCATTCTATCAGCTTCGACGATGGCGAACTGCCCCTGCAACGGCTGGCCGAGGTGCTGGAAGGCAAGGTCGATACCAATCAACTGGTGCGCACCATCACCCTTGAGCAACCCACTTTGATCCCTTCTGACGAAAATGTTCCGTTCGGCAACCTGCCCGCCCCCGACTTCGAGGGGTTGCCGCTTGAAAAATATATTTCCATGGCCGACATGACCAACCCCATGCAACGGATATGGAGTCAAGGCCGTTGGAACAAAATGATGATGGCTCACGGCTGCTACTGGCACCGCTGCGCCTTCTGCGACACTCGGCTTGATTATATCGGTCGTTACGATGCCCCTACTGCCGTCACGGTGGTGGATCGCATGGAGCGGGTGATGGAACAGACAGGCATCAGCGGATTCCATTTTGTCGACGAGGCCCTACCGCCCAAACTGCTGAGGGAGGTGTGCGAGGAGATTATCCGCCGCCATTTGTCGCTCAGTTTCTGGGGCAATGTGCGCTTCGAGAAGGCTTATACCGAGGAACTCTGCGACCGTCTCTCTGATGCCGGATGCATAGCTGTAAGCGGCGGCTTGGAGGTGGCTTCCAACCGACTGCTGAAACTCATCAACAAAGGGGTCAGCATCGAGCAGGCACGCCAGGTATTCAGCCATTTCCGCCAGAGCGGCATCATGGTGCACGCCTATCTCATGTATGGCTTCCCCACAGAGACCTTAGAGGAAACCCTTGAGGCACTCGACACCGTTCGGCAGATGTTCGACCAAGGACTCATACAGAGCGCCTTCTGGCATCGCTACGCCATGACCTGTCACAGTCCTTCGGGCTTTGAACCAGAGCTATATGGAGCTCGACGCACAACCTTGCAGCCCCATCCTTTCTGCAATAATGAGGTGGATTGGGAGGCGCTGAGCAATCCCCATTACCCATCCGAGAATAACAACAACCAGTTCGATTACGACATAGCCGAGGTGGGACGTGGACTTAGCTTGGCTACCTACAACTACATGAATGGTTTGGGATTGGAACAGCCCATTCGGTCGTGGTTTCCCGGCATCCGATTTCCCAAGCAAAAGAAACACCATAAGAAATGAAATCCGGAGAAAAACCCAAAAGAAGGAACTGGCTGGCCGAGTTGATAGTGGCTCTGATGGCTTGTTGCTGCCTGCTGGTTTATTTCTACCCTGGCCAAAACAACAGACTTTACTGCATAGAGGGGCATGAGAGCCCTGATGGCTATTATGAAACGCAGGGTATCTTCCCCGGTTCGCAGATTTTCATGAACAGGTGCTACCGAGTGGTCAAACTGACCCAACAACCCACCCGATTCCTGTTAGATATGGAAATGCCTGGGTATTACACACAAGGCCACCCCCTACGTCTCTGGATTCTCCTCAAAGACCACCAACGCATTCAGGACAACCCCGACCTCACCGTAATGGTTTTTGCCCTCGAAGTCTTCAACTCCGACACTCAACAATGGACACGCTACACCCCCGAACACCCACGCGGCAACGGTCTCTTCCTTGCCGCAGGCATTGTGCTTGTCATTCTTTTTCTTGTCATGGGGATAAACAAGCTTTGCTTTACAAGTTCCGTTTCCACTGGGCGTACTTGATGCGGTTCAGGGCGCTGTGTTTGGTTGCTTTTTTGAATGTTTTTTCGTCGGCTGAGGGGAGCGCCTCCAGTTCTTGTTTGTGCTCTTCGGTCAGCTCATACCGCACCATGGCTTGTTGGTTGTAGGGACATACCAACTGGCAGCAGTCGCAGCCGAAGGCGTAACCGGATAGCTGGATGCCGTCGGGCAGTTGCTCGGCTCGGTTTTCAATGGTGTGGTAGGAGGCACAACGGCGGGCATCTACCTGGGTGCCCACACGGGGCAAAGGGCTGGAGACGATGGCATGGTTGGGACAAGCATGTACACACAGTTTGCAATCGCTACAGCCGTTTTTCATTGGGGTGTCGTAGTGGTCGGCTTCGAAGGTCGTGACCAACTCGCCGATATAGCAGTAGGAGCCCAGCTTGGGATTGACCAGCAAGGTGTTTTTTCCACGCCAGCCAAGACCGGCCTGAACGGCCCAATATTTGTCGCTGATGGGGGCGGTGTCCACAAAAGGGCGCGCCTCCAATTGGGGATAGTTTTCTTTGAGCTGGGAAAGCAACTGATAGAGCATCCGCTTCATCCTTTCATGATAATCCTCGCCGTAGGCATATTGGGCAATCTGGTGTGTTCCCTGCATCCGAGCCGAAGGCTTATAACCCAACAGTACCGAGATGACTGACTTGGCTCCAGGAAACAGCAAGGTGGGGTCATAGCGTTTGTCTACATGCTCCTCCATATAATGCATATCGGCCTGCCTACCGTCGGCCAGCCATTCCCGCAGGTCCCACTCGTCACTGGGTATAGATGCAGCAGCAGCGATGCCGCAGGCATCAAAGCCTACCAGCATCGCTGCTTCCTTTATCAGTTGTGCGTCAAGCGTCATCGGATAGCACGTTTTAGGCTATTCGTCTGACTCCTCAGCCTCCTGTTTCTTGGCTTTCTTGCTGCCCTCGTATAGCTCGAACTTGAGGAAACGGCAGTCAAGCTGGCCGTTGAGCAGCGGAATCTTCTTGCTGGGTTTGAGACCGATATGCTTCATGGCCTCAAAGTCGCTGGTGATAAGCCACACCTCGCAGTTCTCACCATATTTCTTTTTGAAGGTGTCGCCCAACTGCTCATACATGGCGTTGAGGTCTTCAATCTTTATGCGTTCGCCATAGGGAGGGTTGGTGACGATAAGGGTTTTGCCCTCGGGCGGGTCTTGGTCCTCAAAGGAGCCGCAAAAGAGCATCACATCTTTGTGCAGCTTGGTGTACTCGAGGTTCTTCTCGGCCTGTTGCAGCACCTGCATGTCGATGTCGTTGCCCCAAATCTCGCATTCAAAATCGCCCGAACCAATCTTGCGGTCTTCTTGTTCCTTCACGCTCTTCCACTCGCCGAGATTGAACTCCTTCCAGCGTTTGAAGGCGAACTTGCCGCCGCGGTAGTACTGGGCGGGGATGTTGTTGGCCATCATGGCAGCCTCGATGACCAGGGTGCCCGAGCCGCACATGGGGTCGTAGAAATTAGTGTCGCATTTCCAGCCGGCCAACTTAATCATGCCAGCAGCCAGCACCTCGTTGATGGGGGCGATGCCCACGGCCTGACGGTAGCCGCGTTTGTGAAGGGAGTCGCCGCTGGAGTTGATGAGCAGGGTGACTTGGTTGTCGCGGATATGCAGATTGAACTTATAGTCGGGAGCCTCGGTGTCGATGGTGGGACGCTGGCCAAAGTTGCGGCGGAAACGGTCGACGATGGCGTCCTTGGTCTTGAGGGCAGCATAGTAGGAATGGGTGAAGATGTCGCCGCTGGTGACGCTGTCAATCATAAAGGTGCAGTCAACATCGAGGATTTTCTCCCACTTGATCTGGTACACCTGGTCGTAGAGCTGCTGCTCGTTATTGGCCTCAAACTCGGCAAAAGGCTTGAGAATGGCCAATGCCGTGCGACAGGTGTAGTTGGCGCGATAAAGTACCCGCATGTCGCCCTCGAAGGTGACAGCGCGGTTGATGCACTCGATATTCTCGGCGCCACACTCTTTCAACTCCTCGGCCAGCACCTCTTCCAATCCCATCATGGTTTTGGCAACCATCTTGAACTTATCACGGCCGGCGCTTTTCACCGGCACTACTTTTCCATTTTGTTTCTGTATGATCATGTTGTATTATTGATTATCAAATTACTTATTAACTTTACCCGCCATGCCCAACTCCCGAAGGCATTTGTTGCTATAGACACTCAGGTGGTGGCGTTTGGCGTTCTTGCCGTTGATTACGCCGCTGAGGATGGAGACATTCAGCTCATACCCCATCATCAGCACCATGCAGTTGAGCAGCAGCCACAGCAGGATGAGTAGCAGCGTGCCTATGGAGCCATAGAGCAGGTTGTAGCGGTTGAAATTGACCAGATAGATGCGGAACGCCCACGACATCACTAGGAACAGGCCCAAGGCAAAGATGGGCCCGGGGGAGAAGAATCCCACGCGCGATTTTTTCATGGGAATCCAATAGTAGATGGTCATGAGCGTGAAGAGTCCTACGGCTATCATGATGACCCATCGGCCAATGGCTATCACGATATGGGTGAAGGAACCCGGCACCAGAATGCCCTGTTTGAATAGCCAAATAAGTACAGTCTTGTATCCCAAGAGCAGGGCCAGCATCACGATGACGGCAATATAGAGCAGGAAGACGATGCCGATGCAAATCAAGTAGCGCGACACAAAGGGACGCACCTCGTGTGTGCGGTCGGAGAAATACATCATCATGCCATGCACCGCATTGGCCGCCAAGATGATAGAGAGCGCAAAACCAATGGAAAGCAAGCTGGTGTGCTTGTGGGTCATCACATCGTTGATGGTATTGGAGATGGGGGCATAAATCTTCTCTGGTATGAGGTCGTGCAGCTGCAGCAACAGCTCGTCCTGCAAGCCCGCCACGGGCAGGTAGGCAATCAAGGTAAATATAAAGATGAGCAACGGCGGCATGGCCATCAAGAACGAATAGGCCAATCCCTTGGAGGCACGCCACAGCTTGCCGTCGAAAACACCCTTCATTAGGTAGGAAACCACATCGTAGAGTGGCACATCTTTGTTGCCAGGTGGCGAGAAATTATGAACGGCAAAGCGCATCCATTTGACCCATTTCCACCGCAGCACCTGTTTCCAGAGCTGCAGCAGGCGGTCCCCTAGGCGCAAGGCCCATGCCTTCACGCTCTCAATGGTTTGCTTCACGTTCATCCTTTAGCCTTACTCAATCAGAATTTCTCCCTCATCCCTTTATCAACGATATGTCCATGCTCTTGATATGGTGTGTGAGAGCCCCCACAGAGATAAAGTCCACACCGGTTTCGGCATAGCTGCGCAGGGTGGCCTCGGTAATGCCGCCGCTGGCCTCGGTCTCATATATGCCGCCGATGCGTTCCACCGCCTTGCTTAGGGTGGCGGGGTCGAAGTTGTCCAGCATGATACGGTCAACGCCGCCATGCTGCATCACGCGCTCCAACTCCTCGAGGTTGCGCACCTCTATCTCAATCTTCAGGTCTTTGCCTTTTTCTTTCAGGTAGTTGTGGGTGCGGTCGATGGCTGCCTCTATGCCGCCGGCAAAATCTATGTGGTTGTCCTTGAGCATAATCATGTCGTAGAGGCCGATGCGGTGGTTGGTTCCGCCGCCGCATTTGACGGCATATTTCTCCAACAGACGCATGTTGGGGGTCGTCTTTCGGGTGTCAAGGAGTTGGGTGTGAAGACCGTCGAGCATCTGCACCATCTTGTGTGTCTGGGTGGCGATGCCGCTCATGCGTTGCATGAAATTGAGCGCGGTACGTTCGGCCGTGAGAATAACCCCCGAAGCGCCCTCCACCAGCATCAGTATGTCGCCTTTTTTCACGGGCTCACCGTCATGTTTCAGCGGTGTCACCTTCATGGCCAGCTGGCTGTGGTAGAAGTCGTTGTTGACAAACTCAAAAACGCGTTCGCCCACCTCCATGCCGCACAAGATGCCATCTTCCTTGGCCATCATCTTAGCCTTTGCCGTGGCCGTAGGAGGAATACAAGCCAAGGTGCTGTGGTCACCGTCGCCCACATCTTCCAGCAGGGCCATGCTAATCAATTCGTCTAAATTGGGGATATTCATCATGTCAAATGCCTATTGTTTGAAAATGCAAAAATACGAATTTCCGCCCAATTGTGCAAACAAAAACATCCAGCAAAAGCACAAACAACTATATATCAACTACTAATAAAAGTTGCCACGCCATCATCAATCACTATAATTGCTATTCTCCACCCACCTTGATTAATCTTTTTTAGGTGGGTTCTGTAAACTCTAATGACCAATTTGGGTTAACACAATAATAACAGCATTCTTACGTTATTATAAAATAAAAATAATATGCCCCCACTTAAACAAATTATTACTGTGGACAAACAAATCGAAGAAGAAGGCCGTATGCTGCTATTTAAGAACAAGGAAAAGAATTTCAAGAACTATTTCTTAGATTCTTTTATTCTTCTGATCATCTTTTCTGTGCTTGATTGTGGCGTCAGCATTTTCTTCACCAAGTCGTTCGTGTGGTGGGAGATACCGCTTCACATCGTATTGAGTGCCCTCATCGCCCTCGTCTGCGCCCGTCTGCAATTGCGCTGGAACCGCCACCGCGAGAAAGAGAACGCCTATTTCAAAGAAAAATACGGAAAAAAATAACCCTGAAAAACGGCCTTTCAATCACCATTTTCTCTAATTTATTAATCTATAAATAAACATTTTAGAACACCATCACAACCAAAGTTCACAACTTTGTGGTCCACAACTTTGTGAACTGTCGTTTGTGATGGTTTTTATTAATACAATCCTAATGGATGATTCTCTGATATTGATGCTCTTGACTACACAAAAAAAAATCTTCCCGACCTTGAGAAAACTCGAGCTCAGGAAGATTAAAGCGAGAATTATTAGTAACCCAATTGGGCTTCTCTGCCCCACCCATTAGGGCTTTCCCGCAATATCAGGATAAGCAAACTCACCTTCTAACCACAATCCTATAGGCGGGTGCGTCACCTATTTTTACAAGATAGGCTCCCGAGGCAGGCACGTCGAGCAGCACCTCCTGCATCGTCTCACGACGCGTGGCAAGCAACCGCCCCACCACATCGTAGAAATACACAGGGTTGCCTTTTGCCACCTCCATCACTATCATGCCGTTGCGCTGGTAAATCATAGCGTTGAGCAGGGCGATGTTGTCAATGCCTTCGCCCTCCTGTATGTAGATGGTGTAGTGGATGAATATGGTGTCATGGACATAGATTGTGTCATTTTACGCCTTTGCCCTAGATTACTGCACGATACTCGTAAATTGCTAATTATCAACAAATAATACTTTAAATTGCATTTGTAATCTTCGGGATTCTTTCCTGTTTGTTATTAATTCATATGCCTCTCTCTGCGCAACCTTATAGCAGTTTTGTTCTAGATGGCACAATAAAAAATGAAAGCTGACGTTAATAATAACACTTATGTTAGAAGAATATCTTAATAGAATAATTCACGGCGATTGTCTTGATGTACTGCATAAACTGCCTGATGCATGCATTGATTTGGTTGTTACTTCGCCGCCGTACAACTTAAAGAACTCTACCGGCAACGGCATGAAAGACGGACGCGGTGGGAAATGGGCGAATGCTGCCCTTATCAAAGGTTATGAGAACTACGACGACTGCATGCCCGTCGAAGAATATGCTCTCTGGCAACATGAAGTGTTGCTCGAACTTGTCCGAGTTATCAAAGACGACGGCGCAATTTTTTACAACCACAAATGGCGTGTGCAGGACGGACTGATACAAGACCGTCGCGATATCGTTTATGACGTTCCTCTCCGCCAAATCATCATATGGAAACGCAAGGGTGGTATTAATTTCAACGCCGGATACTTTCTCCCCACCTACGAGGTGATTTACCTTATCGCCAAAAAGGACTTCAAACTTGCACCGCATTGTAATAGATATGGCGATGTATGGGAAATAATGCAGGAGCAACGGAATGACCACCCCGCCCCATTCCCTGTCGAATTAATTGACCGCATTATTTCCTCTACCACCGCGCAGATTGTTCTCGACCCGTTTATGGGAAGCGGTACGACTGCTGTGGTTGCCGCAGGTCTCGGACGTGATTTCATCGGTATAGAAAAATCAGCCAAATATTGCGAGTCTGCAATGGCACGATTGGAGAAGAATAAAATCTACCCTGAGGTTGCAAAATTTCACCAACTTGATTTATTCCAACTCACTCCACCACCCATCAAACAAAAAAAAACTAAACAAATAAATGACCACGATACTCAAAGCCTTTTCTAAGGCTGAACTGATTACTAAATTCAAGGCAATCTACGCCAAAGGTTGGATTGAAAACTACCGCAAGGGCAATGACGGAGCCGTTGGCAATATTCTCGAGGACTTGCTTGAAATCCCCGAAAACAACTTGCCAATTCCAAACGCTGCGGAATGGGAATTGAAAGCACAACGGGAAAACACTTCGTCGCTACTGACGATGTTCCACACCGAGCCGTCGCCAACTGCGCTCACCATTATTCCTTCGCAGATGCTTCCTCTTTACGGTTGGCCGCACGAAAAGGCCGGTATGAATTACCCCGCCGACGAAAAATCTTTCCGTGCCACTCTGAACGCCAAGCAATATAGCGACCGTGGCTTCAAGGTACAAGTGAATGACAAGGAACGCAAAGTGGAAGTTATTTTCGACAACAAGTACACAGACCCTCGCCATTCGGAGTGGCTTAAGAGCGTTAAGAAGCGTGTTGGGCACCTCGGAAACTTCGACATTGTTCCTTATTGGGGATTCGATGACCTTTTTCACAAGGCTGGCACCAAGTTGAAGAATTGCTTTTACGTCCGTGCCGATGTCAAGACCGAAAAGGTTGGGGGCAAACGCAAAGAATATTTCCTCTATAACTATGTACTCAAACTCTCTAACTTTGACCAGGATAAATTTATACAAGCAATACGCGACGGGAAGATATACATTGATTTCGATGCTCGCACCGGCCATAATCATGGAACAAAATTCCGAATCAAGTATAACGATATTCCGTCTTTGTACAAGAACGCGGAGGTAGTAATTGACAAACGGGCCAAATGATTTATTGTCCTTAGGCTTCGCTGTATGTCATCTGATATTTGCCTTGGCGAATTACATTCTGTAATAAAAAAGACGCAAACTGAAAGCCGATGCCACCAAATGGTCCCGGCTTTCGTCGTTTTAGTGTGCCGATGACGGATTACATTCCCCTCAGTTTCTTTCTTGTTCTCCGATTCGCTATCGGAACGGCCATTGGCAGTTCAATAGAGGTACCATATTACTAAGCCGTTTAGCTAAAAAAGAAAAATCCCCGCCAGCAAAAACCGGCAGGGAAATATGGGCAATAGAAGAATAATACGAGTATGGACACTCGCATTTTCATTCTCCATGCCAAGGCAAAGTAACGTAATGGGACATAATAAATATTGATTTGGCATATATCCTAATGATCGATGTGGGATAATTCCACTTTACCGATACCGTAACTTCGCTGTAGGTTGTATGTGGCTGAACCATTTATATTACATTTCGTTTAGGTTTATATTATATTTATATTAGTAATAATAAACAAAATATAAATAAAATATAATACAAATCTAATATAAATATAATCTAAATAGAGAACTATCAGATACACATCATTGAGGTTACCATCAGTCGCCCATTGGGTTGACTTTTATAGTATTTCTCTCATTTTTTAGGTAGGTCCTTAATAATTGTTTTAAGAACGTTGACTTCTCCGCTTTCGCGATGCATAGCTGTCGAAAGTCCACAAGACTTTCTTCACTCTGGCACGCTCAGATATATTAGCTTGGTAAGCCCCACACAATAAAAGAGGTTGCTCCTATCCGGTCGCGACGTTAAAAACATGAGTAATAATAATCGGGATTTTTTTTTTCTTTCTCCGATAAACTTGGTTTTTTCTTTGACCCCAAATATAGGGTGTAAAAGAGCATAGGGAGTACAAATACCTTCTCAGGCTTTGCGGTTAGGTGTTCTTAGGAGTGTCCACTATGCCTGTTCGGCTTGCCGAATTATTTGTACTCATGATACAGGCTTTCTGGCAAATTGGCTAAAATACAACTTTTTTACGCTATGAGAAGAAAAATTCGTACTTTTGCAGCATGAAAGCGACGATACTGAATATAGGCGACGAGCTGCTTATTGGGCAGGTTGTCAATACGAACGCCAGCCGCATGGCGCAGATGCTGATAGCGGCAGGCATTGATGTTTGTGGCACTTTCGTCGTGGGCGACAATGCCGAGGACATCAGCAGCTATCTCCGCCATTGTCTTGACCGCAGCAACGTGGTGCTGATGACCGGCGGATTAGGACCCACCAAGGACGACATCACGAAGAAGGTGCTTTGCGACTTTTTCGACAGTCAATTATATGAGAATGAAGAGGCTCTGAACAACGTGAAGCGCATCTTCGCCGCCCGCGGCTACGAACTCACTCCCATCAACCGGCAGCAGGCGTGGGTGCCTCGCTGCTGCACGATGATTAACAATGTGATGGGCACGGCTCCTTGCATGTGGTTTGAGCATGAGGGCAAGGTTTTGGTGTCGATGCCGGGTGTGCCGTTTGAAATGGTCAACCTCATGGAGACAGAGGTTGTCCCCCGCCTACAGAAGTATTTCCGCACCGACCAAATCATCAACAAAAACATACTGGTGCAAGGCATTGGCGAGAGTTTCCTCAGCGACCTCATCGAGCCTTGGGAAACCACGCTTCCGGCCACCATCCGACTGGCTTATCTGCCCCAGGCGGGCATGGTCAAGCTGCGCCTTACCGCCCGCGGCAGTCACGACCAGAGGCCTTTGCTTGAACAACAGATTGCCGATGCCGTAGAGCGGCTCTATCCCCTTGCCGGACAATATATTGTGGGCGAAGACCTAGAGTCGTTGCCCGAGCTGGTGGCATACACCTTCACCAAACACCACATCACTTTGGCCACGGCCGAGAGCTGCACGGGAGGAGCATTGGCGGCTCAGCTGACCGCCATGGCAGGGGCCTCTGAGTACTACCGAGGCGGCGTGGTGGCTTACTGTAACGAGGTGAAAGAATGTGCCCTGGGGGTGCAACACCAAACCCTGCAAGCCTATAGTGCCGTCAGCGAACAGACAGTTGGCGAGATGGCCATGGGTGTGCGTAGCCGATTGGGGGCCGACTATGGCGTTGCCACCACCGGTGTGGCAGGTCCTTCGGGCGGTACGAAAGATTGTCCCGTGGGCACCGTATGGATTGGCATAGCAGGACCTGACGGACAGCTGGTCACCAAGCTGCTTCATTTTGGCGACCGCCGTGCCCAAACCATCGAGCGCACTACCCATGCAGTTTGGGCCGAGCTCATCAAGTTAGTTAAATCCACCCACCAATAATACAACAGCATGTCTCGCGGATTACTCACCGTCCTACTTCTCATCTGTTCCAATGTCTTCATGACCTTTGCCTGGTATGGCAACCTGAAGCTGCAGCAGATGAAACTCATCACCGACTGGCCTTTGCTGGCCATTATAGCCATCTCTTGGGGCATGGCTTTCTTTGAATACTGTTTTATGATACCGGCCAATCGCATCGGCTCGCAAATCACCGGCGGCCCCTTCTCGCTCATGCAGCTGAAGGTCATCCAGGAGTGCGTGTCGCTTCTAATCTTTACCGTCATCGTTTCCACAGTATTCAAGGGCGAGCCCATCCGCTGGAACCACTTGGTGGCTTTCGGCCTTATCGTCTTAGCCGTTTTCTTTGCTTTTCTTAAAACAGAATAATTATGTCCAAAAGAATCCTACTTATCCTTGTTGTTGCTCTGACTTTTGTTGGCTGCAAAAACGATTCCATCGACATTAAACCCCTCACCCAATGGCAGTTTGAGTACGAGGAACAATGGTATGATGGCACCATGCCCGGATGCATCCATACCGACCTGATGGCCAACGGCATTATTCCCGACCCTTTCTATGGCACCAACGAAGACTCGGTGCAATGGGTGGGAAAGCGTGACTGGAAGTACCGCACAACCATCACCCGCGACATGTGGGCGGGATTTGAACATTGTGAACTGGTGTTGGAGGGAGTTACTTATTGCGACGTGACTATGTCTGGTTCGGTGGACGGGGTTCCTTTCCAGCGTTTGGCCATCACCTGCGATAACATGTTCCGCGAATACCGCGTTTGTCTGTTCGACGTGCTGATGGATGGCAAGATATTGCCCGACTTGGATGACAGTACGATCATAGAGATACATTTCTATCCCATAGAGTTGAATAACGAGAGACACTTTGACAAAGAAGTTTGCAAAGAGGACGGTTGTCCTTGGCCAGACATGGAGTACGACCTGCCCGACCATCGCGCCATGAGCCGCATGGCACCCTATATGCTGGGATGGGATTGGGGTCCGAAACTGAGCACGGTGGGCATCCTGGGTTCGGCAAGATTGGAATGCTACAATGGGGAAAGACCCGAAATGATAGAGACGAAACCCAAGTCATGGAATGTGGAGCTGCGACAGGAAGAGGACTCTATCGGGCAGTCCTTCACATTCTACAAGGACGGCAAGCCCATCTTTGCCAAAGGAGCTAACTGGATTCCCTGCCACTCGTTTCCCATCCTCACGCCTGCGCTGAAAGAACGTTACCGCTACCTGCTTACCTCTGCCAAAGAGGCGAATTTCAATATGCTGCGTGTGTGGGGAGGCGGCATCTACGAACCCGACTACTTCTACGACCTGTGCGACTCGCTGGGAATTATGGTGTGGCAGGACTTTAACTTCAGCTGCGCCCTTTATCCTTCTGACACAGCATTTCTGAACAACGTGAAGGCTGAGGCAGAATACCAAGTGCGACGCATCTCGCGGCACCCCTGTGTAGTGGTGTGGTGTGGCAACAACGAGGTGAAGAATGGATGGGAAGACTGGGGTTGGCAAAGCCAGTACCAATGGACTCCCGAACAGATTGCCACCTTGCAGCACGGCATCGACACCCTCTTTGGCGAGAAGGGTATCCTGGCACATGCGTTGAAAGATAACGACCCGCTGCAGCGTTCTTATATCACCACCTCGCCCCTCTACGGGTGGGGTCATCCGGAATGCGTTACCCATGGCGACAGCCATTATTGGGGTGTTTGGTGGGGCGAGCTGCCCTTTGAGGTCTACAAAGAGAAGACTGGTCGCTTCATGTCGGAATACGGTTTCCAAAGCTATCCCGACTGGAGTACCGTCTGCCGATTCTGTCCCGAAGAACAGCGTGTTATCGATTCTCCCACCATGCAGGGCCACCAGAAGCACGCCCGCGGCCGCCTAATTATTGATAAGGCCATGCAACAATACTACGGCCTTGACAGCAAGATCCTCACCCTTGAGGATTACTGCTATGTGTCACAGCTGATGCAAGCCTGGGGAATGGGGTACGGTATCCTCCAGCACCTGCTGGCTCAACCCCGTTGCATGGGTACGCTCTACTGGCAGTTGGACGACTGCTGGCCAGTGGCCTCGTGGAGCAGCATAGACTACTATGGCAACTGGAAGGCATTGCACTACCGTGCCCGCGACCTCTTCAATCCTGATGCCGACTTGGCTTATTGGCAGAATTATTACAAGACCTATCCCAAAAGCCTGCATTTGAAGAAGGCTCGGTACTCCCAGCAACAGCGCTTCGACCCCAAAGGCCGCTTAGCCGTTAGCATCAAGGCCGAGAACATGTTGCGAGACGTAATGTTACAGATCTCTCCCCATGTTGACGGACATTTCGACTTGAATTACTTTGACTTGGAGGGTGGTAAAGAACTGACCGCACATTTCATTCCCCGTGACCCCAAAGCCGACTTGTCGCAGGTGACGGTCACCGTCAAAACACTCAATGATATATACGAGAAATATTGAAAATAGAAAAATGAAGAAACGGATACTGCTTTGCTTGGTGGTGATGGTGGTCGTTGCGATGACTGCATGCACAAACAAAGACCTGGAAAATGAAACGACTATGGTAAATGACGAATGCCTAATTTGCGGAGCTCCGCTTGAATACCTTGAAAACGACACGCTGATGGAATGCGTGATTTGTCACAAACAAGAACCCAGCAAGACACGTTGTACGAAGGGGCATTATGTCTGCAACGATTGTCACACGGCGGGCATGGATTCCATCATCGTGATGTGTCTCCAAGAGACCTCCAAGGACCCCATTGCCATCCTCGAGAAGATGATGTCGCAGCCGTTCTGTCACATGCACGGACCTGAACACCATGTGCTTGTGGGCGCGGCCCTGCTGACGGCATACAACAATGCTGTGCCATCTGACACGATGAAGCTGGACCTGCCCAATTCCCTTACCGAGGTGATGAGTCGCGGAAAACAGGTGCCCGGCGGTTCATGCGGCTATATGGGGGCTTGTGGTGCCGCTGTCAGCACAGGCATCTTCATGTCTATCGTCACGCGCAATACTCCACTCTCTACCGATACCTGGCGCTTGTGCAACCTCTGCACGGCCCGCGCCCTCGAGCAGGTGGCCCTCAATGGTGGTCCTCGTTGCTGCAAGCGCGACTCCTACCTTTCCATCCTCACGGCAATTGACTTTGTGGATGAAAACCTCGGCGTGAAGATGGAGAAGTCGCAAATTACCTGCTCCCGCAGCCAAATCAACAATCAATGTATTGGAAAGAAATGTCCCTTTTCGCCCTTGAATAAGTAAAAGGAACTGCAATGATTATTAAGGGGGCTTCTATATAGTGCCTCAAGAGGCAATTTATAGAAGCCCACCTAATAATTGGATTACATCATTTCGATAAGGAAATTCTCATAGCCGAGTTTCTCGATGTAGTTGAGATACTGAGCCTCCCAAGCCATGTGGTCCTTCTCGCCATCGATCCATTTGTAGATTAGTTTCTGGGTGGGATAGTCATCGGCAAAGGCAGCGGCCATCTCGCTCATCTGCTTTACGGCATCGGGCTGATAATCCGACTCAATCTGCTGTTTCGGGTCATCGTAGAAGGGGAATTCCATCGTCTTCATAGCCTCCTGCAGGTCGGCCGGTTTGCAACCCAGCTCCACCAAGCGGTTCAGCACCTCTTCGGCCTCGTCCCACTCTTCTTCGGCTTCCTCTTTCCATTTGTCGGCTAGTTTGTTCCAACCATTCAGACGGCAGTAAGCCGAGAAGGCATAGTGTTGTTTACTGTTGCCAAACCAAGCAGCGCCATACATGGCAAACATTTTTAAAGCTTCTTCTTTTGTCATCATGATAATTAGTATTTTTAGGTGAATGAATTATTTTAATTTGTTTATTATAGTGTCTATTTTGCTTCTGAGTTGGGCATAATCTTCAAGACTCAATTGGCAGGGGTCCATCCGTTGCCCCATACCTGAAGGAATGCAGTTGAATGCCTGTTCTTCCAATTCTTTGCCTTTTTTCGTCAGCGACACCAAGGTCTGCCTACCGTCCTCTTTGCCCTTGCTGCGTTTCACAAGTCCCTGTTTCTCCATTCGTTGGAGCAATGGTGTCACCGTATTTGTCTCCAGCACCAGTCGGTGGGCGATGTCGTTCACCGGTTGGGAGTCCTGCTCCCAAAGCACCATCAACACCAGATATTGCGGATAGGTAATGCCCAATTGACATAAAAATGGTGTGTAGGCTTGGGTAATCAGCCTGCTGACGGTGTAAAGGCGGAAACAGAGTTGGTTGTCAAGCCTTAGTTCTTCGTGCATACTTTTTTACGCTCAACTAACGGGTTAAATATTTAGAGCATTGACTCCACGTCCTTTTCGAAATCCTTGGGATCGGTTGTGGGAGCAAAGCGTTTGATAGTCTTGCCATCCTTGGAGATGAGGAATTTGGTGAAATTCCACAGGATATCACTATCTTTCTCTACGCTGCTGCTCAGTTTCTTGAGCATGGCATGGGTGGCTTTGGCCTTCAAGCCATTATATTCCTCGGTGGGTGCCTGCGATTTCAGGTACTCGAAGATGGGTTCTGCTGCAGGACCATTCACATCTGTTTTTTTCATAATTTGAAAGGTCACACCATAATTAATCTGGCAGAACTCCTCAATCTGGCTGTCGGAACCAGGGTCCTGTTCTTTGAATTGGTTGCAGGGGAAGCCGATGATAACAAGTCCCTTGTCTTTGTACTTTTGGTTTAGAGCCTCCAGACCTTCAAACTGGGGAGTAAAACCACACTTGCTTGCGGTATTGACAATCAGCAATACCTTGCCTTGAAATTGTGAAAAATCCAACTCTTGGCCTCTGCTTGTAAGAGCTTTAAAATCATAAATCGTTTGCATATTGTTTATTGTTTGTTACGTTTATTATGTCGTTTGCGATGCAAAAATAAGAAATATTATTTATATCGCGAACGATTTAATGCGTGTTTAGGAAACTTTAACAATATTAAACCTTTTGTTGGTTGATGTAAGGGTCTGATTGTTAAAAAGTAAAAAGAATGTGCTTTGCAAAAGTTAAATATGGTCAACTCTCAAAGTCATGGGAAGTGTGACGTATAATGATGTTAATTTCGATGATAAATGAACTAATTGACATCATTTGAAAATTACAATCATTGGCCAAAAGGTTGTATCTTTGCATGTTGATACTGAATTATTTTTTTAAACAACGAACAACATATCAATAATTTATATACTATATGAAAGCACTACTACTTAACGGGAGTCCCAATGCTAAGGGTTGTACCTACACAGCGCTCAGTATTGTGGCTGAGGAACTTGAGAAAAATGGCATAGAAGCCGAGATTGTGCATGTTGGACACAAAGATATACACGGATGCATCGGTTGTGGACGTTGTGCCGAACTGGGGCATTGTGTGTTTAATGACATTGTGAATGAGGTGGCACCTAAATTCGAGGCTGCTGATGCCCTTATTGTGGGTTCTCCTGTCTACTATGCCAGCCCTAATGGCACTTTGCTGGCTTGTCTTGACAGGCTTTTCTTCAGCACCCATTTTGATAAACGCATGAAGGTGGGTGCCAGCGTGGTGAGCGCAAGGCGTGCTGGCACGACGGCTGCATTTGACGTGCTTAACAAGTATTTTACCATTAGCGAGATGCCCGTGGCCAGCAGTCGCTACTGGAATATGGTGCATGGTTTCTCGGCAGAGGATGTTTTGAAAGATGAAGAGGGCTGCCAAGTCATGCGTATACTTGGTCGGAATGTCGCTTTTCTGGTTCGTGCTATCCGGGCAGAGCGTGACCGCGCAGGATTGCCCTTGCAAGACGATGAAATACACTTTACAAATTTCATTCGCTAAGATTTTTTGATAAATGAGGACTTAGAAAAGTCATGGCACCGTCCACGCTGATAACTTGACGTGGTGCGGTGTCAATTGTTTTGTACAGTTCTAAGAAACCTACACTTATTCTCCCACCGGATATATCGCGAATTGGAAGAAACCCTCGGCAAAGAGGAGGTGCAAATAACTATTTCTGCCACCTAAACTCCTGCTGCCAAGAGATCATTTGTCTACCCAGAGAGGTTTTAAGGCCGTGATTGCACGGACGAATGATGCCTTCGCTATTTTGCAACCCCAAGGTCTCTCTTTTTCGCTTCGCAATAGCAAACGCCTAATGGCTGTTTACTCCATTCCAGCTGAAAAATAGTTAAAATAAGGCTCATTGGCGAAAAATTGGGCATTATGTTGGAAAAAAAGCGTATCTTTGCACAATTTTTTAAATGAGAGGATTTTTTACTATTTATAATTAAGAAAAAATACAAATCATAGTTATGTATACAGATACCACTAAATTCATTGGCGAAGGCCTTACTTATGACGACGTACTGTTGGTGCCGTCCTATTCAGAGATTCTTCCCCGCGAAGTAACTGTTGCCACCCGCTTTTCACGCAACATCAAGCTGAACATGCCGCTTGTCTCGGCCGCCATGGATACGGTGACTGAGGCCGCCATGGCTATCGGTATGGCCCAGGAGGGCGGTATCGGTGTGTTGCATAAGAATATGTCGATTGAGCGTCAGGCCAACGAGGTACGCAAAGTGAAGCGCGCCGAGAACGGTATGATTATTGACCCCGTGACGCTGACCAAGGATGCCTTGGTGAAGGATGCCCAACGACTAATGCATGAATATGGCATCGGCGGTATTCCTATCGTGGATGAGGACCGTATGCTCATTGGCATGGTGACCAATCGCGACTTGCGTTTTGAACGCAATATGGACCGTCCCCTTTCGGAGATTATGATTACCAAGCTTATCACCACCCATGAAGGTACTACCTTTGCCGAGGCTACCGATATTTTGCAGCAGCATAAGATTGAAAAGTTGCCGGTGGTGAACGACAAGGGGCAGTTTATGGGGTTGATTACCTATCGCGATATTATGAAGACTAAGGAGCGTCCATTGGCTTGTAAAGACAAGGACGGTCGCTTGTGTGTGGCTGCCGGTGTAGGCATTACGGACGATATGATGGACCGTGTGGATGCCTTGGTGAAGGCTGGTGCCGACGCTATCGTTATCGACACGGCTCACGGTCACAGCATCCGCGTGGTGGAGGCTTTGAAGAAAGTGAAAGGACAATATCCTGACTTGGATGTGGTGGTGGGTAATATCGCCACCGGCGAGGCTGCCCTCATGTTGGCAGAGGCTGGTGCCGATGCCATCAAGGTGGGCATTGGCCCTGGAAGCATCTGTTCCACACGTATTGTGGCAGGTATTGGTGTGCCCCAGCTGACGGCTATTTGCGAGTGTGTGGGTGCCCTGAAACAGAATGGCTATGACGTGCCTGTTATTGCCGATGGTGGTATTAGATATAGTGGCGATATCGTGAAGGCCCTGGCTGCAGGTGCTTGCTCGGTGATGATTGGATCGCTCATTGCTGGTGTGGACGAGGCTCCCGGTGAGACTATCATCTTTGAAGGCCGTAAGTTTAAATCCTACCGTGGCATGGGTTCGCTGGAGGCCATGCAGAGCGGCTCGAAGGATCGTTATTTCCAAGACAAGGAGACTGACGCAAAGAAGTTGGTTCCCGAAGGCGTGGTGGGACGAGTTCCTTACAAGGGTACGCTCAGCGAGGTTCTGTATCAGATGGTTGGTGGCTTGAAGGCTGGCATGGGCTACACAGGTTCGAGAGATATCCAGTCGCTGCAAAAGGCTAAGTTTATCCGTATCACAGCTGCGGGCGTTACCGAGAGTCACCCCCACGATATCGCTATCACCCGTGAGGCTCCTAACTACTCTAGATAATAAACATATAATAGAAATCGTTTCTTGATGAAAAAACTATTTGCAACAATCCTTTTCACGGCGATGTTGGCAGGTGCTATGGCCCAAAGTGCCGATCCCGTGGTTTTTGAGATTAACGGAAAAAAATACCATAAGTCGCAGTTTCTGAAGGAGTATCTCCGCTCGATTGGCAAAGAGTCTGCCACAAGTACTGCCACGGCTGCTGAGAAGGCAAAGGCCATAAAGGACTATTCCCAGCTGTATGTGAATTTCCAAACCAAGTTAGCCGATGCTTACGCTATGGGGTTTGACACCATGGCTGACCTTAACAAGGAGCTTGCCACTTATCGCAAGGAATTGGCCGCACCCTATCTGATTGACTCCGCCACCCTCAAGTCGTTGCTGAAGGAGGCTTACGAGCGCAACCATTACGTGCTGCATGCTGCCCATATTCTGGTGCCTTGTCCGGAAAATTCCTCTCCCGAAGATACCCTAAAGGCTTATAATCACGCCATGGAGGTCTATAATCAGGCCTTACTTGCAACCGATTTTTATACCGTGGCCCAGCAGGAGATGAAGCGGCAGCGTTTGAACGACCGCGACCCCTTGGTACGCCAGAAGGCAGAAGAGGTGAACCCCATGGAGGGCGACCTTGGCTGTTTTACGGTATTCGATATGATCTATGCCTTTGAGTCGACGGTCTATGGCATGACTCCCGGAGAGATTCACAAGCCGGTGAGAACGCGTTACGGCTATCATATCCCTAAGCTATTTGGCCGCTATGAATACTATGGTAAAGCCCAGCTTGCACATATCTGGATTTCGGAAAAGGATCCCAGTGCCAAAGGTAAGATTAATTCGGCCTATCGTCAGTTACAGTCGGGTACCGATTTTGGCGTTGTGGCTAAGAATTATAGTGATGACCGCTCTACCTCCAACAATGGGGGCGTCATGCCGGAGCTGTCTCCCAACCAGTTGCCCTACGACTATGTGGAACAGGTGTCAAAAGGGCTGAAGGTTGGCGAGTATTCAGAGCCCTTCCACAGCCGCTTTGGTTGGCACATCATCAAACTGCTCAAACAGGAGACGATGCCCGATTTTGAGAGTATGATTCCATACTATCGCTCTCGTATGACCCGCGGCGAGCGTGCCACCAAGCCTCAGCATATCTTTGTAGAACAATGCAAGGCGAAGTACAACTTTGTTGATTACACTACAACCAAGACCTCGAACAAAAAGAAGGCGCCTTATGCAGCCAGCTTGGATGCCGTGAGGTCCTTGGTGTCGGATTCCATTTTCTCCGCTATCTTCCATTATGACAGCAATCAGATTACCGACATGCGCCCCTTGTTCAGAATTGGTGACAAGGAGTATAATTCCCGGGACTTTGCACGTTTCATATCTAAGAACAAAAAGGTTCGTCCCATTTGTATCTTAGACTCTTTTGTGGTTGACTCCTATCATGACTTTATCGATGCCAAAGTATTGGAATATGCCGACAGTCGTTTGGAGTTGGATATCCCCGAATTTGGCGAATTGATTGACGAATACCGCCATGGACTGATGATTTTTGCCTACAACGACCAGATGGTTTGGTCGAGAGCTTTGAAGGACACACTTGGATTTGAACGTTTCTATGCCCAAGCAAGTAAGCAGCACCATTGGGGTGACTCCGCTGATGCTGTCTATTTTTGGAATGAACGCGCCCGAGTGAACTGTTATACGATTGCCGACAGCACGCTGCTGTCTAAGAACAAGGCGCTGAAAGTGATTGAAAAAGGTCAGAAAAAGGGTTGGGGGACAGAAAAGGTGATTGAAGAATTGGTTGCTAAGGTGTCCAAGAAGGATGCCAGTAAGGTCTCCAACGAACTGATACTTGTTGAGAAAGGCAACCAACAGTTGCTCAGCAACAAGGAATGGGGTATGGGTACCTATGTCCACAATTTGGACAGTGGTAGCTACCAGATTCTGGTTGTCGAACAGATGCTTCAACCCGAGCTAAAAAGTCGGGACGAAGCTCGCGGTTTTTATCTCAACGATTTCCAAAACTACTTGGAAGATCAAAATAACACCGCTTTGCGTAAAAAATATAATGTGAAAATCCATCAGGATGTCCTTGACAAAATAGTTTACTAGACGTATGTTATAGGTTGATGCTGGATTCTGACATTAAAAGCAAGTATAGCAAGTGATAATAGATAATGAATATGAAGAAGAACATATTGATACTGCTGGCGTTGCTGCCATCCATGCTGTTGGCACAATCCCAACCTCGACAGGTTGTTGATGGCATAGTGGCAGTTGTAGGGCAGACTATCGTTAAGAATTCCGATGTCGAGCAGGCTTATGTGCAGGTACGTCTTCGTCAGGGATTGGAGAACGAATATGTCGAGCGTTGCCAATTGCTTGAGAGTATGCTTATCAGTAAATTGTTGGTGCACAAAGGTATCGTGGATAGTGTGGAGGTTACGGACGATCAAGTGGAAGAGCAGGTACAGTATTACTTGAAGGCCGCCATACGTCAGGCTGGTGGTAAAGACAAGCTCCGCGAGACTTTCCAGTATAGCTATGACGAATTGCACGACCAGTATTTCGATCTGTTGCATGATCGCATCCTGAGTCAGAAGGTTGAGTATCAGCTGACAGAGAATGTTAAAGTTACGCCTGCCGAGGTGAGCGAATACTACGCCAAGATCAGTCAGGACAGCTTGCCGCTGATACCCACCCAATATGAGGTATCGGAAATAGTGATAGAACCCACGATAAGTGAAGAGGAGCGTGACCGAGTGAGGGGTGAATTGGCAGAGTTACGCGAGCGTATTATTAAAGGCGAGAAATTCAGTATGCTGGCCAAACTCTATTCCCAAGACCCAGGTTCGGCATCTAAGGGCGGAGAACTGGGTTTCTTTAGCCGGGGCGACATGGTTAAAGAGTTTGAAACTGCTGCTTTTGCTCTCAAGCCGGGAGAGATTTCTCCCATTGTGGAAACGGAGTATGGTTTCCATATCCTCCAGCTGATTGAACGCCGTGGTAACACTATCAATGTGCGCCACATTCTTCTTCAGCCCAAGACCTCTTCGGATGATTTGCTAAAGGCCCGCATTACTTTGGACAGTTTGGCAGATGAGATTCGTAAAGGAAGTATCACCTTTGAGGCAGCTGCTCAGAAATATAGTAATGGTCCCAGCAGGGCGCAAGGGGGAACTGTTACCAACCCCTCAACGGGAGGCAATCTGTTTGATAAAGAGGTTTTCAGCCAGCTCTATCCCGGTGTGGGTATCGTTGGAATGGATGAGAACGAAATCTCTAATGCTACCTCTTTCACTACAACGGAGAACAAGAGTGCCTATTGTCTTATTAAACTCAACAAGAAGATTCCTGAGCATAAGGCGAACTTGACAGATGACTACGACAGGATTTACAACGCCTGTTTGCAAAATGCCAAGACCGAGAAGGTTGTTGAATGGGCTAATCGTATGACCAAGACAACCTATATCCGTATTTCGGATGAGTATAAAGGTTGTCCCAATTTTAGGGTCAACTGGCCTAGATAAAACGTTTTCTTGGACTGCTACAAATAATAATTGAAAACAAAGAGAAATGTCTGATTCTGCATTATTAGACTCTTTTGTACAGCAATACAGTTCCCTGAAGACTGAGATTGGCAAGGTGATTGTAGGCCAAGACAAGGCCGTCGACAGTTTGCTGCTCTCCATTTTCACAGGAGGACATTGCCTGTTGGTAGGAGTGCCTGGTTTGGCTAAAACACTAATGGTGAACACCCTCTCGCGTGCTTTAGGTCTTACGTTCAGTCGCATTCAGTTTACGCCTGACTTGATGCCTAGCGACATCACCGGTTCGGAAATATTGGACGAAAACCGACATTTCCAATTTATCAAAGGACCTGTTTTTGCCAATATCGTATTGGCAGATGAAATAAACCGTACACCCCCAAAAACTCAGGCAGCCCTATTAGAGGCAATGCAGGAGAAGTCTGTGACCGTTTCTGGCAAAAGTTATGCCCTGTCAGCTCCTTTTTTTGTTTTGGCCACCCAGAATCCTATCGAGCAGGAGGGTACCTATCCATTGCCCGAGGCTCAGTTGGACCGTTTTATGCTGAATATTCGGATGGATTACCCCACTTTTGAGGAGGAGGTGGACATTGTAAAAGGTACTACCGTGGATAACAATCTGGAGATTAATATGGTCTTGACTGCCGAACAGATACTTGATTATCAAGCTGTCATCCGTCGTATGCCTGTACCAGATAATGTTTGTCAGTATGCCGTGAGGCTCTCTTCTTCCACTCGACCAGGGACAGCGGGTTCTCAGTTGGCAAGCAAGTACTTGTCGTGGGGAGCAGGTCCCCGTGCCTCGCAATACTTGGTGATGGGTGCCAAGACGCATGCTGCTATGCAGGGCAAGTACTCTCCTGATATAGAAGATGTTCAGGCTGTGGCCGAGGAGGTTTTGCGCCATCGTATTGTTCGTAACTATTTTGCCGAAGCTGAGGGGATTACTACAGAGGAGATTGTGGCGCAACTGATTAGTACAAACAAATAGGTTTCGCTATTACCTATCCCAATAATCTGTCAGTCTTATGAAAAAGTCTATCGTTATCATTGCGGCACTCTTGTTTGCTTTGTTCTCCATGGCTCAGACCTCTGGGTTGCATATACCTTCGGACAAGCCGATACGTCCGAAAGATTTGCCAAAGGCTTGGGTCCATCCAGAGGTTTTCTGCCTGCAGCTTTTTTTTGACGATGGTGACAGCGCCTACCGAGAGGCAGACTTGGATTTGTTGGATTCGGCCTATATGTGCGCGTTTGATCGTGAGAATCCAAGACTTTACACGATGACTATCGAGGCCTATGGCAATGCATATAATAATGATATTATGCGTGCGCGCGTAGAGTCGGTTTACCGCTATTTTACTATGCGAGGACATGAGGTGATGCCTGTGCGCTATGCTTATAACCCAATCCATTGTAGCTGTCATGGCGACACGGTGGAGTTGGTTCGCTTTGAGGTACCCACTGACAGGTTGGTATACGATTGTTCAGAGCTTCCTGATAGCCGAAAAATCCTTTCTCCCAATATTCCGTTGACGAATTCGGTCTTGGTCACCTTCCGCGACAATCCTCTCGAGTGCCTTGGCGGGAATAGCGGATGTTATCTGCCCGCGCAGGACAGTAATATTCGTGCTTATTACACCCAGGTGATACTGAAAAAGGGCTCTATCTATTCTGTGCATAATACGAAAGATTCTTGTCCTCCTCCAGTGCAACTTTCCATAGAGGAACATTTGGATTATCAGCAGTTGGTTGACCGCTATTTTTTGGTTCCCCATCGACGCCAGATTATCCTGCCAGTAGGTTATGTGGTGCTTCATTCTAGTTTCAATAGAAAACCTAATGAGTGCCAGTATATGACTGATTCTATTTTTGTCCGTTTTCCTGTCACGGAGGAACAGGTGGAGTCGGGACTTCGTGTCTTTGGTAAGAGATATACAGATAAAGGTGCGGAGTTCAAGTCATTGCCTACTAAGAAAATCAAGGGTGGCCCTGTTCTTATGATTCAAGGCTCCATTAATCCTACTATGTTCGACACTATCTTTTTGGCTAAACGAATCAAGGTGGATGAGGTGTCGAAATATCTGTACACAGCAGATTCTCCTACAGAGCAGGGAGCTGTGACGATTCTTGTGGATGGTGAGGAAAAATATTTTAAACCATTCCGTATCAATAATAAAGGAGAATATGACTTCAAGAAGCCCTTCCGTGCCATGCTGAGAATAGTGCAAACCGAGGAGGAAGAGTTGAATGAGAATGCCATCAATACTTTTCGTAATGACGGCGATGAAGAACTAGATTGAGATCCAAATATATATTAAAAGGCTTATTATGGCTTATTTACAAACTGATGTGACGAAGGTCACAACGCATGTGTTGCAGCGCATGAAACAAAACGGCGAGAAAATCGCCATGCTTACCGCTTACGATTATTCGATGGCAAAACTATTGGATGCCACCAAGATAGATGTGATTCTCGTGGGAGATTCTGCCGCTAATGTGATGGAGGGTCACGACACAACACTTCCTATCACCCTCGACGAGATGATTGTCTATGCCGCTTCTGTTAAACGTGCTGTGAAGAGGGCCCTATTGGTGGTGGACATGCCTTTTGGTACCTATCAGGGCAATTCTAAGATGGCTCTGGCTTCTGCCATACGTATTATGAAAGAAACAGGTGCCGATGCGATTAAACTGGAGGGAGGCGAAGAGGTGTTGGAGTCCATTACCCGTATTTTAACTGCAGGAATACCTGTGATGGGACATCTGGGTCTTACGCCCCAAAGTATCAATAAGTTCGGAACCTATGCTGTCCGAGCCACGCAGGATGATGAGGCACAACAGCTCATTCATAATGCTCATGTGCTCGAGGAAGCGGGATGCTTCAGTTTGGTATTGGAGAAAATCCCCGCCAAGCTGGCTACTCAGGTGACCGATGAGTTAAAGATTCCCACCATCGGTATCGGTGCTGGTTCAGGAACTGACGGACAAGTTCTTGTCCTGCAGGATATGTTGGGAATTACCCAGCAGTTCAAACCTCGTTACCTGCGTACTTATGGTAGTTTTGGGGCCGACATCAGCAATGCTGTCCGCCAATATATCAACGACGTTAAAAGTCAGGAATTTCCCAACGAAAAAGAACAATATTAAAGTTGGGTTGATATTAGAAGAAAAAGTGTGCAATGATGGCTATTGCACACTTTTTTCTTATTTCTTAGGCATTGGGTCAGAAGTGCAGCCGATGCCGAGTTTTTTAAAGATTTTCTGGTCGACTTCGCTGAGCATAACAGTTGAATGTACTTGGCAACCTTGAAGAAGAGGCAGGGTGTTTAGAGCCTTGCGGCAGGTTTCGTCGTGGAGGCTCAGCATTGAAAGCGCTACTAAGACTTCATCGGTGTGAAGTCTTGGGTTATTGCCATGCAGAAGGGTTGTTTTGGTATGCTGGATTGGCTCGATGTATTCTTGCGCAATCAATTTGACACTATGGTCTATGTTTGCCAGATGTTTGGTGGCATTAAGCAGTAGGGCAGCGCAGGCACCAAGAAGAGGGGAGGAGTGTCCGGTGATGATGGTGCCGTCGGCCAGTTCGATGGCTGCGGCAGGCGCATTTTCTTTCAAGGCACGCTCCTTGGCTGCTATGGTGGTGCGGCGGTCATCGGTGGTAATCTTCATTTGCTTCATCAGCAGGGCGTTCTTATCAACTTCCGACTCGGGAATTTTGCCCTCAGCATATTTGCATAAGGCGGCATAGTAGCGGCGGATGATTTCGTCTTTTGAGGCTTTGCAGCAGGCTTCGTCGTCGCTGATGCAGAATCCTGCCATGTTCACACCCATATCGGTGGGTGATTTATAAGGGTTTTCTCCATAGATGCCCTCGAAGATGGCGTTCAGGACGGGAAAAATCTCAATATCTCGGTTGTAATTGACGGCAGTCTCACCATACGCTTCGAGGTGGAAGGGGTCAATCATATTCACGTCGTTGAGGTCGGCGGTGGCAGCTTCGTATGCGACATTGACGGGATGTTTCAACGGAATACTCCAGATAGGGAAGGTCTCAAATTTGGCATAACCTGCTTTGATGCCGCGTTTGTTTTCTTGGTAAAGTTGGCTCAAGCAGACAGCCATCTTGCCGCTACCAGGACCTGGAGCTGTGACGACAACCAGAGGTCGAGTGGTTTTGATGTACTCGTTTTTGCCAAATCCATTGTCGGAACAGATAAGGTCTACATTGGTGGGATAGCCTTCAATCAAATAGTGATAGTAGCAGCTGATGCCGAGGCGTTCAAGGCGTTCGCGAAAGGCATGTGCGCTGGGTTGTCCGTTGTACTGGGTGATGCATACGGCACTCACCATCAGTCCGCGTTTGCGGAATTCTTCGCGAAGACGGAGAACGTCGTCGTCGTAAGTGATGCCAAGGTCAGCACGTACTTTGTTTACCTCAATGTCCTTTGCGCTGATAGCGAAAACTATTTCCGCATCGTCACGCAACTGCATGAGCATTTTTAGTTTGCTGTCGGGTTCGAAACCTGGCAAAACGCGACTTGCATGAAAGTCGTCAAAGAGTTTTCCGCCAAATTCAAGATAAAGCTTATTGCCGAACTTAGAGATACGTTCTTTAATGTGTTCGGACTGAATGGTGAGATACTTCTCGTTGTCAAAACCGTTTTTCATAATACCGTCTTTTTGATTAACAAAAATACGGGATGCAAAAATAGGATTTTTTTTTGAAATATCGATTTTTTTGTTCCAAATTGTTTTCAACAAAATAATAACAATTGTTGAAATTGTTTGATTTATAAACAAATACGTGCTTCTAAAATAGAAAAAGCCTCCTGTAAGGAGGCCTTTCCTATTTTTGTTGATAATACTTATTTTTGGCCGTCAAGGGGTTTGTTGGCGGTCTTGCCTCCGGGTTTTGAGAGGCTTTCGCGCATTTCGGTATCGGCCTGAATGTTCTTCATGCGATAATAGTCCATGATGCCCAGATTGCCGTTGCGGAAAGCTTCTGCCATGGCCTTTGGCACCTCGGCTTCGGCTTCGATTACTCTTGCACGGGCCTCTTGAGCCTTGGCTTTCATCTCTTGTTCCGATGCAACGGCCATTGCTCTGCGCTCTTCAGCCTTAGCCTGTGCAATGTTTTTGTCGGCATTGGCTTGATCCATCTGCAACTGGGCACCGATATTCTTACCCACGTCAATGTCGGCAATATCGATGGAGAGAATTTCAAAAGCAGTACCGCTGTCCAAGCCTTTGGAAAGCACCAGTTTAGAAATAGTATCAGGGTTCTCAAGCACTTGTTTGTGGGTCTCGGCAGAGCCAATGGCGGTGACAATACCTTCACCAACGCGGGCAAGAATAGTCTCCTCGCCAGCACCACCAACAAGTTGTTTGATGTTGGTACGAACCGTAACACGTGCCTTGGCTATGAGCTGAATACCATTCATGGCAACAGCAGCCACAGGGGGAGTGTCGATGACTTTGGGGTTGACTGAGGTCTGCACGGCCTTGAGCACGTCACGGCCCGCCAAGTCAATTGCGGTGGCCGTGTGAAAATCCAGATTCATGTTGGCCTTATTGGCAGAAATAAGAGCCTGCACTACATTGCCAACGTTGCCGCCTGCAAGATAGTGGGCTTCCAACTCATTCTGAGAGAGCTTCAGACCCGCCTTGGCACCATTAATCATATTATTGACGATAACACTGGGCGGAACCTTACGGAAACGCATGAACATAAGCTGGATAAGCGAAGTGTGTACACCTGATACCAATGCCTGGAACCAGAGACCTACGGGAACCAAATAAAGGAAAAGGCAGAATAGGATGAAAATCACTACTACCAAAATAATAGTTGTTGGTGTCATAAACTGAATATTAATTGTTAAACGTTAGTATATACTATTCTAAACCATTATGTACGTCCTCGAAGCGGTCGTCATTTGGAACTTCGATGACATCGATGCGATACCCTTCTATTCCAACCACCTTGATAGGACGGTCGGGGTCGATAAATTTGTTGATGGCATGCACTTCCACTAATTGGTCGTCTATCAGAGCCTTGCCTGTGGGAGCTAAGCGGGCGATGGTGCGGCCAAGCGACCCGATGGCAACGTTCTGTCCATCGACTTTGTTCACGGTACTGTCGGATTCTTCATTCAGGCTGAATCGTTTCCATGTCTTGGCCTTGAGGAAGATGAAAAGCAAGATGATGGTAATGGCGGTGCAGATAAGGAGGATAGTGTTTCCCATGGTCTCACCCCACAATGAATAACTCTGCCAGACGCCCAAAATAAGGAGTCCTAGTCCAAAAATACCTGCCACACCTCCGGGCAAAGCAACAATCTCGAGGGCCAACAAAACCAGCCCCAAAATCAGGATGATGATTAATAGTGTCGTATTCATGGTATTTAATTATTAATCTAACAAGAATCTATTTAACTATCTCAGTTGTTAACTGTTTGTCCAATAAAGCCGTGTGCATGGGCAATAGGGTCTCGTAGCTTCCATGCTTGATGGTGCATTTGCCGTGACAATGAACCAAGATAGCACATTGCTCGGCCTGAGAGTTGGAGATGCGGCAGATGTCAACAAGGGCTTTGATGACATAGTCAAAGGTGTGTACGTCGTCGTTGTGTAGGACTAAGCTGCAACCGGAGTCCTCGAGCACGTCTGCATCGCTTTCTGATTGTGGTGAAATGAGTGGCTTTTCCATAGTGGTTAAGTATTGGAAGTGTTATTTGGTAGCTTGTAATTGCTGATTATCAATGAGTACTACAGCCTGAGAACTGATGCCCTCTTCACGCCCTTCAAATCCAAGCCGTTCCGTTGTGGTAGCCTTTACAGAAATCTGGTCAATATCGATGTTCAAGATGTCCGCCATCACCTGCCTCATTTGAGGAATAAAAGGGCCCACCTTAGGTTGTTGTGCCACGACGATACTGTCGATGTTGATAATATAATACCCCTTTTTCTCCAGCAGTTCTCCACATTTGCGGAGCAGAATCTTACTGTCAATGTCTTTGTACTGAGGGTCTTTATCAGGGAAATGTTTCCCAATATCGCCCAAGGCCGCAGCACCCAGCAATGCATCGCAGATAGCATGGATAAGCACATCGGCATCGCTGTGTCCAAGCAACCCTTTGCTGTGAGGCACTTCAACACCCCCCAGCCAAAGCTTTCGGCCGGCAATTAGTTGATGAACGTCATATCCAATTCCTACGCGCATGATTAGGATTTCTTTGCCTTGATAAGATTGAAGGTGAGCGAGATACGGATGGTGTTGGAAAGAGGGTTACTGCTGAATGCAGTAGTGGGAATGAGGTAGGCAAAATCAAATTGCATCACATTGTATTTCAGAGCAAATCCAACTGTGGCATACTGGCGGCCACCCTTGGTATCGTTCTCATAGAAATATCCAGCACGGGCTGCCAAGGTGTTCTTATACCAATATTCAGCACCCACAGAGTATTGCAGCTCGCGAAGTTCTTCCGAGAAGCCTCCTGGGGCATCGTAGAACGATTGGATAATGCCCCGCATGACACCGGTATTGTAATACTCGGTCATGTTTTGGTAATAGTCGCTGTAGGTAACATCGCCAACAGTAACAGGTGGCGTTGGAACCAACAACTTGTTGACATCCGCCACCACATTAATGCGGTTGGACTCGTCAAGCTCGTATGAATAGCGGGCACCCACGCGAAGGTTGGCGGGAAGGAATTCCTGTCGGGTATCATCGTCAGAGTAGGAGAGCTTGGCGCCCATATTGCTGATGAAGGCACCCACAGCCACCGTTTGTGCCTCGTCGATGGGATGTTGCCAGTAAAGACCCAAGTCGGCGGCCAAGCTGCGGCCGGGTTTGGTAGTGACATAGCCGCTACCGTCAGATACGTTCTGTCCGTTAGTGAGGTCCGACTGGATGAAACGGCCGCTGGCACCCAGCGACAGCTCGTCGTTGAGTTTCATGGTATAGGTTACATCGGCAGCAAACTCGTTGGGATTCATGGTGCCGTTGGAGTTGCCTTCGGGGTCGGTGCTCTGGATTTCACCTAAAGAGAAATAGGTCAGCGAGGCGGCAACGGTGCTACGTGAGTTGATTTTCTTGTAGCCACCTAGATAGAGGAGGTTCATGTCACCCACACCCAGGTTGCGGAGCCAAGGAGTATAGGTGGTGCTCAGGCCAAAGTCGCCTTCTATGAAAGCAAACTTGGCGTTGTTCCAGTGTGCGGAATAAATGTCGGGAGTTGAGGCTACGCCGGCATCGCCCATGGCTCCGGCTGTGGCGTCGGGGGCTATCAGGAGAATGGGCATACCTGTTGAGATGTAGTTGCGGGTTTGTCCAGTGAGGGCGGCAGGGGTTTGTGCGTTTGTGTTGCAGGCAAAGCCTATCAAGAGTGTGCTGACAAGTAAGGTTGCGAATCTTTTCATTAATCTAATTTACTTCGTTATTATTCCAAAAACGGAAGTGGCCTTTTTTTATTGTTTTGAGGAGATATTTTTTTAGTTTCTTATCACTTTGGTTGTCTGGGTGAGCACTTCGCCCGATTTGGTGGTGAGCATCACGCGGGCTACGTATATGCCATTTGCCACTTGGTCACCATTGTCTGAACGGAAATCCCACGGTATAGTAATCACACAGCTGTTGTCCAAAAGGGTAGGGGTGAACTGTCGCACGTGGCTGCCTCGTATATCGTAGATATCCACGATAGCCGACTGCACCGCGTTGGTCAAGTTGTGCTCGATGCGTAGAGTGGTGCGGTCGTGGGCGGGGTTGGGTGCCGAAGTGAATTGACCAATGCGTTTCGTTCGGTCGTTGACCACCACAAAGTCAATGGTGGCGCTACCCGAATAGTTGAAAATGTTCCAGCATTTCACCGTCAAGGTGTGTGGACCCTCTTCCAGTTTGCCCAGGGTGTAGTACACCTCGCCGTTGCGGCTGTCCTCAATGTCGGGCTCATAAAAATCGTTGAGGGTGACGGTGCTATAGGGGTTGCCGTCGATGACGGCGGTGATATCGTGTCCGATGCCGCTACCTGCCGCATTGATGCCGACAGAGTCGGATAGGTGGGCATAAAGTGTGGGTGTTTCGTTGGTGATTCCGCCATTGCGGAAATGGGTGTCGTTGATGTAAAGCTCCACGGTGGGGTGCAATTCCGTCAGCTCGGTTTCTTCGTTGAAACCGCCAAACATAATGTTGCCATACTGACCGGTGGCATCATTGTTGTCGCTTCGGGCGTAATGCGACAGCTTGGCGTAGTCGTAGTGGTATGCCACGTCCCTCGGTATGATAAAGGAATAGGTGAATCGGCCGTTGCTCACCATTTCTCGACCTTTGTAGAGTATGTTCTTCTGTTGGTAGAATTCCACCTCGGTGCTGTCGTTGTCGTTGGACAAGGTGTTACTTTTCACCTCGCGGTCAAAAACGATGGGGTAGATAGTACCGTTGAAATCCGATGCCAGTTCTCCGTCGCTGTTGCGTATCTCTCCTTCTACTGTCACGCGCGACAGCACCTCCACCGAGTCTGTCACCCCGTCTTCCACATTGCGGCCGTTGATGCTGGTCACCACCACCTCTTTCTTGGGAATTGAAAGGTGCAAGGCGGGGTCGCCCAGCAAGGCGATACAATGCGACACCTGTACTTCGTTCTTGGCGATGCGCAGCGCATCGCCGATAGTGTTGTTGGGGTCGAGTGCGTAGATGCAAGCCCTACTGTTGAAAGGGTGTGAGTGGTGGATAGGGCGGGCGGCCGTGAGAATGCCGATGCCGGCCGCATCGGCCAACAAGAATGCCTCGGCACCACAGATGTCGTCCACCAGGTCGAAATGGCCGAATGAACAGGTGCTGGTGACAAAAAAAGTCAACCTGTCTCTATTGGTGTATTTGTCAATATCGGTAAACTCCATGTAGCGTTCTGTACCGATATATTTGTCCGAGCCATGGCCAATGTAATTGAGTAGTAGAGTACCGTAGTTGAGGCGCTGTCGCAGCGCGTTGTTGACCTCGGGGTAATAGCTGCCGTCGGCTCCCGACTGCTGTAGGTAGGCGTCGGCAAAGATCTTGTCGATGTTTAGTTGGGGGTATTTCGCTTGAATGCTCCGAGCCATCTTTTCGGCATCGCTGGCAAAGACCGAGTCGCTGGGCACCGAGGGGTCAGCATCGTCAGCCAGCAGGGTCACGTAGTTGCGCCAGTCGCCTCGCACATTGCTTTGCTCGAAATCTCGCTTGGTCATGTACCCCTCAATCTTGTCGACTAAATGCTCGGCTTCCGCAACTGTCTTAGCGGGAAGTCTGCCGATTCCCACCGAGAGCCTCCCCTCGTAAACACCTGCTGTGCCTTCCTCCAGATAGCCGTATATGTCGTCGCTGGGATAGGCCGCAATGTCGGTCAGCACCACGCTGGGATATTGGTAGGTGACAACGGTACGTTGGCTCGAACCCATTATGTTGCGATTGTCGTATGTGCCTTTGCCAAAGAGCAGTAGGTAACGCGGACTCATCCCTGCGGGATCTTTTTTGCGCATGTTCAACATCATTTGGCGGATAGCCACAGGGTCGGGGCGGCCGGAAGAGTATTCGTTGAACACCTCTTCTTGGTTGACTACCAGAACATTCATGCCTTCCTCGGCTCTATGCAGATTGGCCAATTTCTCGGCCTGAGTCCTGAAGTCTTTGTGGGTAACAATGACGTAGTCAGCTACCTCTGTACCATGAATGTCTTGATTAACAATATTTTCTATGCCTGCTGGATGTAATGCATCTTCTTTTGTAAAGGCAATGAATGTCTTGGGCGCATCGGTGGGAGCAGCAAAGCTAAACCCATTGTTGCCAGATGTTTGAATGGCAATCTCGCAGGGTTGGCTGGGTTCGGTCACATCCCAAAGACGCATCCCACTGGTGTAGCCTGTGCCAACAAACTGGCTCACAGAACCTTCCTGTATCTGTTGTTTGTTGCGTATGAATTGCTGTCCACTCAAGTATGATAGTGGCACGATGGCGTTCAGCTCAATAAAGTCGAGGTAACCGGTTGCGCTGTTCTCTCTGGGGGTGTAGGCGATGTTCAGGCTCACCTCATTGCTGTTGGTTGAAGAAAGGTTTCGCTTGAAAATGCTGTAGGTGGTGTTGGCGTCAAAGTTGTTGGTCCATGTTTCACTACCCGATTGAAAACCAAATTGTCCCGAATAATCCGATAGATGTGCCAGGCCGTATCGGGCTTCGATGGTGCCTGCGCTGGGGGCCGATGGCAGGAGTAGCGTGTAGGAGCGGGAGGAGAAGCTGCTGGTGAATTTGTCCGCCATCCATAGTTCGCCACCCTCTACAGGGTTAATTTTGTCTTCGTGAAGGAGTGCAACGGCAGTATAAATGCTGATGGAATTGGATGTGTTGGGGGTGAAAGTAGGGTGCTGAAGTCGCAAAGAGGAGTCAATCTGCGTGTAGGTAGTTGTGAGGTAATAATAATTATAGTTCGCATACGCATGCGAACTATATTCAAATAGTTGGTCGCTATTCATGTAGCGCCACACGCTGGGTCCCTCGCCATAGAAGAGGATAAAGTCGTCCATCTCAAAAGTACCGTTTCCGTTCATGTCCACCACCTCTATGGCAGCAGCCACCATATCGTCGGGATGGGCGGCTTTATTGCTCACCGCGAGCATGCCTCCTGGGGAACCGAAAAGAGCAATGTTGCTGCACGGTGTTCCGTAGAGGCTTGCCACATCGGCAGTAGTGATGATGTAAACCCCTGTCGAAGCAACAGGTATCTTATACCATTCTCCCGATGCCAATTTAGAGTGTTCGGCATATTGGCTCTGGGCAACAGCCTCTGTGCCACACAGAAGCCCAGCAACGAGGATGCAGGTGAGTAGTTCTCTTATGCGCATATTCTATATAACTCTCTTTCTTGTTTTTTATTGCATTAGTTTTTTTGTGCCACCGAATTGTTTGTCTTGCTTCGTGTTAATGCTTGAGGTGCTAGTGCTTTATATTATTAGGTTCCCTTTGGCAATAATTCTGGAGCAGCCACCCACAAAGATGCGTCCCTTGTCGTCCAGTTGGGTCGTTACCACGCTGGGGCGTAGCATCGCTTCGCCTTGAATAAAGTTGCTTTCACCTGGTTGGGAGACAATGCCGTTTACGTGCAAATAGTGCCTCAGTGCCGCATTGGCTGTGCCTGTGGCCGACTCTTCGTTGACGCCATACAGGGGTGCAAAGTTCCGCACATGGGCCACGCTACTGTCGTTTGTCCCTCGGGTGAGGGCAAAGGCATGCACACCTACCACGTTTTTCTCGCGACTGTAGTCGCTCAGGGCATCCATGTCAGGGTGTAGCGCATTCAGCTCTTCAAGGCTTTCAACAGGTAGTATGATGTCAGGAAGTCCGGTAGAAACGATGGCTATCGGCAGCCGAGGAAGCATTGCCGTCATTATGCGGCATAGGCGCTCTACCTCTTCTGGGTTGTCTATGGTGGCTATTAGCTTTGGCTCTGCCATCTGCATCATCACCCTTTCTCCTATCTGTACAGACAAATCGCCTGCAAGCGTGTGGTTTATGCATGTTTCGCCGTTGGGGGCCAAACCTTCTTGCCGCAGCACCCCAAACGTGGCAATCGTTGCGTGACCGCAGAGGTCCACTTCCCTCCGTGGGGTGAAATAGCGGGTGGTGTACTCGGTGGGACTTTTACATTGCACGAAGGCTGTCTCTGAGTAGCGCAACTCTGCCGCAACTTGCTGCATCAGCTCTTCTGAAGGGAAAGGTGCATCTTCTTGGCCCAGCAGCACAACACCTGCCGGATTGCCGCCGAAAGGTTGGTCGGTAAAAGCGTCTACAATAAAATAGCGGTATTCCATCACTTATATTTTTTTATTCCATAACGCTATTTTCTGTTTTTTATTGTCCTCATGGTCTCCGTGTCCAAGGCTTTCCTTTCATAAACAATTGTGGTTTCGTAACTCTTGCACGATTGTGAAGGGATGGTGCGTGCTGTACGAAACTCATTGATTCTTACGTTGCGTGATTTGCTAATCCTGGTTGTTGCTTTAGCGTCTTGCCACAGAATTGGGTTCAGGGTGAAGAGCTGTTGGCTATTTGGGGTTGTGTCAAGGCATGGCCGCTTAGGCAAAAGAAAAGAGGGCGACCGTTGTGGCCGCCCTCACAAATAGGGTTAGTGTTCGTTGAAGTAAAGGTTACTTCACGATAAGTTTGCGAACGGCAGTTCCCTGCTTGCCAGTGACACGGACGAAATAGGTGCCTTGTGCATAGCCCTGCAGGTCTATGGTCACATTGTCGTTGTTGGCAGTAGTGTGGAACGTTTGGCGGCCGTTGATGTCTAGGATGGTAACCGTGGCTCCGTTTTCAATACCATTGAGGCTGACAACGTTGCTGGCGGGATTGGGGAAGAGTGTGAAATCGGCTGTGACAACATCGTCAATGCCTACAGGCTGCTGTTTGAAGAGGACCTCGATTTCGGTGTTCTCGTTGATCGTGAAGGTGTAGGGGTTGGTGAAGATGGTGTCGGTAGAGCCGGAGAACAGCCAGCCGTTGAAGAGGTATTCGGCTTCAGGAGTGGCGGTGATGGTCACTTCGCTGCCGGCATCGTATATGCCGTTGCCCGTGGCCTGACCTTGGAAGGGATTGTAGTCTAACTGAAGAGTGTAGCGCTGGACAAAATTGGCAACAATGGCCATGTCGCTGTTGACCTGGAAGGTGTAGGGGTTGTCGGTGCTGAGGCGTTCTTCGCCGATATACCATCCGTCGAAGCGTGCAATGCCGTGGGTGGAGGCACTGACAGTGATACTCTGGCCTTCGGCCACTAGGGTGTCTCCTGAGGGTGATGGGTGTCCGAGGTTGTTGTCAGAGGAAGAAATGTTGACGGTATAGTAGACTATGTCTTGCTCGAAGACGGCAGTCAGGGTGATGTCGTTGTTGACAATGAAGGTGTAGGGGTTGTCTGTGCTCACCTGGGAGCTTCCGTCGCTCCAGCCCACAAAGTGGTAGCCGTCGTTGGCAGTGGCCGTTGCGGTGAAGGAACTGTTCTCGACAATCGAGGTCACTCCGGCAGGGCTGACAGAACCCATGGTGCTGTCGGAAGACAGCAGGGTGACGTCATAGTAGGTTGGTGGCAACCCGGTGGAGATGAGTCTGAGGTCGTCGATGTGGAAGTCGTTGTCGGTGTTGACGAGGACAGACTCACCATAGAAGGCGATGCGAATGGTCTGGCCCATGAAGGAGGTCAGGTCGATGGCTACGGAGTCGGGGGTGTTGGACACAGAGTCAATCTGCACATCGGCATCTGCGCCGTGGCCAAAGGTGTAGAGAGGTGTCCATGTGGTGCCACCGTTGGCAGTGACCAATACCATGAAACGGTCGTCAGAACCAATGGAATCAATGGGTTCGGCGTTGTTGTATTTGGTCAGCGCATAGCGGAAGGAGAACTCGGCAGGAGTACTGAGTGTAAATGAGGGTGTTGCCAACCAACGGTAGTTGTTGTTGCCGTAGATGTTGCAGCGCAAGTGTGTCGACCCCATGGCATAGCTGTTGAGGGCGAAGATGTCGGAAGTGGCAGGTTCGCTGGTGACAGTGTTGGTGGAGTCGATGTAGCGGCCGCGGAACATATCCCAGCAGGGCAGATAGCCATTAGTGTATATGTTGCTGGTGCCAGCGGGAATGCTGCTAAAGTCCTCGGTCCAGGGGAGGGTGGTAATGGAAGCACAGAGTGTCTGGAAGGCAACGTTGATGGGAGCCGTGACGTTTCCGTCGGGACAGAGGGAACTGACGCTGACGGTGTAGTTAGTGGCAGGTGTCAGACCTGTAAGAGACAGGGTTTGGGAAGTGATGTCGGTGGTGTCGGTTCCGTTAACGACGATGCGGTAGTTGTTGTTGTTAGTGGTGTCGGTGATGGTGATGTCGACACTATAAGCAGTGATGTTGCTGACTGTAACAGCACCAGGACGATGGCAGTTGGGTGCGATGAGCACGCTGAAATCGTCAAGATAGAGACTTGTGTAGCTTCCGTTATAGCGGAGGGCGATAAGGCCGGTGGCGTTGTTGGGGAAGCGAGTCTCAAAGGTCTGGTAGGTGCTGCTGGAGGTATTGGTGCAGCTTTGCAGCGACACGAAGGAGCTGGCGTTGGTGGGGTCGGTCAAATAGCCGACTTCGACACCTGCGGTGCTGGAGCTAGTCTTCATCATGCTGAAAGTGAAGAGGAGGTTGGCAAGGCTGTCGGCAAAGGGCGGCAGGGCAAGAATAGTAGCTGCGCTAGAAGAGCTGTAGAAGGTGAGGCACTGGCTGCCGCTGTTGGGATAGCTAGCATTGGTGTTGATGTAGGGGTAGTTGTCCGAGTAGCGGTTCAGTATGGTCCAGCAGGGGTCGTTGAAGGCACTGGTGGACGAGGAGTAGGTGGCCCCGGTGTAACCCTCGAAGCCTTCGCTCCATGGCAGCATGGCAGTGGTGATGAGGCTGCAGGCGGTGGTGAAGGTGGCTGAGGAACTGTTGCTGACTTCGTTGCCAGAGCAGATGGTAACAGCCGTGAGAGCATAGGCGGTGTTGTAGGTGAGACCGGTGAGTGTAATGGTGTTTCCAGTAACCTCTATGCTGTCGGTAGGTGAGGTGAAGAGGCGGTAGTGGTTGGTGTTGTTGGCATCGGTAAGGGTAACCGTGGCACTGGTGTCGGTGATGTTGCTTACAGTAATGACAGGTGAGCTGCATACGGGTGCATAGTCAACTTCAATATCGTCGACCCACCACCAGTAGTTGGCGTTGTTCAACTGTGAGATGGCAATGCGTGACCCCGCGGGAGCACCGGCAAAGTATACTTCCACTTGTTGATAGGTGGTGTAGTCTGCGCAGTTAAACGAAGCGGTCTGGACAAACGAGCTGCTGTCGGTGGGGTTGGTCAGATAGCCCACGCGGAGAAGTCCGGGGTTGGTGCCGTTCTCAGCCACAATCCACATGGAGAGTCTGAGGCGCTGGATGCTGTCTTCGAAATAGGGAAGGACGGAGAAGTTGGGGGTCTGGCAGTTGCCGTTGAAACGAAGGGCTTTGCTGCCGCTGTGGACGCGGGAAGAGGTGCTGACGACGATTACCTTGCTGTTGCTGTTGCTGTTGGCTATGTAGCTCCAGCAGGGCAGGTTGTTGGTCAGGTCGGTGGCCATATTCTCGAAACCTTCGTTCCAAGGCAATGAATCGATGGCATCGCAGGGGGTGCTGAACTGAGCAATGAGGGGGAAGTGGCTGTAGCCGTCGGCGCAGTTGGCCACGACAGCAACTGTATAGTTGGTGTTGGCCGATAAGCCGGTGAGATTAACCAAAGTGTCGGTAGCAATGAGGGTGTCGACTATGGTGCCGTAAGCGAGCGCAATGGTATAGTTGCCAGTGGTCTGAGCTCCGTTGATGTGCAACTGGGCCGAGGTGGTGGTTAGGTTGCTTAAGGAGATGCTGGCAGGTCTTGCACAAGAGGGTGTCACGCGCAACTCGACATCATCGAGGTAGAAACCGCGGTACTGGTCGGCATAGAAACGGATAGCCACAAAACGTCCAGTGTCGCTGTATTGGCTAAGGTCGGTAGTGTAGTAGTTCCAGGAGTTGTTGAAAGAAACGGTTTCGAGGACGGAGAAGGTAGCGGTGTCGGTCGGGTCGGTCATGACGCCGATTTTGACATCTGCAGTGTAGCTGCCAGCCGTTTTGGCAAAGTAGGAGAACTGCAGGTTGCTAAGGCTTTCCACTTCGGGCAGAACGAGGTATTCGATGGTCTGGCTGGTGTTGAAGTAAACCACCTTGGAAGAGGTGCCCCCAAAGCCTGTGGTGCTATAGATCTGGGGGTAGGAGGTGTATGAGGTTCCATAGTTGTGGCGTGTCCAGCAGGGAATGTCGTTCAGTGAGGTGGCGAAGCTTTCGAAATCTTCGGTGTAAGGCAGGTCGTTGACGGTCAGGACGGCACAGGCGGTACGCGTCTGGGTAGTGAGGGCGGAGGTGTAGCCGCCGTCGTAGCATTCGGTGCGTACTTCGATGGTGTAAGGACGGTTGGGCATCAAGTAGTTGAATGTCCAAGAGGTGTCTGTGGAAGAGGCGGAGTCGACGATGGTGTCGTTGTGGAAGATTCGATAGTCGTAGGAGTTGCCTTCGTTGCCGGAGACGCTGACGGTGATGGATGTGGTGGTCACATCAGACACGGCAATGCTGGTGGGCATTTCGCAGGAAGGCAGTGCATGAACGTCCACTTCGTCCACAAACCAGTACCAGTTGGTGGAGGCTGAGTTGTGACGCATGGCCATGCGGGAACCCGTGGGAGCATTGACAAAGGATACCAGTTTCTGTTGGTATTCATTGTTGAAATCGCTGTAGTCATAGTGCTGCACGCTGACGAAGGTGGTGGTGTCGGTTGCTGAGGTCAGGTAACCTACGTCGAAGGAACCGCTATTACTGGATGTGCCTTCGGGGCGTGTTTGGAACTGGAGTTCGAGGCCGCTGATATCGTCGGAGAACTCAGGCAGTACGACATAGGTGCTGCGGTTGGCAACACCAGGATAGAACACCAAGCTGTAGCCGGAATCGCCATAACGGTAGCTGGAACCGCTCAGCGACATGTGGGCTCCGGGGTTACTCTTGATGAGACCCCAGCAGGGTATCATCTCGCCAACCATTTCGTTGGGATATGAGGTGAAGAGGCTGGCGTAGCTGTTGAAGTCTTCGTGCCAAGGCAGGGTGCTGATAATGTCGCAGCCGGTGCGGAAGCTGACGGAGGTGGGGTCGGTCATGGTGTAGTCGTTGCAGATGGTGCGGACGCTTACGGTGTAGGCGGTGCTGGGGGTAAGGTCGGTCATTTGGTAGATGGTATCATACCATTCCACGCTGTCGGTGGCCGAAAGGTAAATCATGTAGTGATTGATGCCGTTTGCATCGTTGATGATGATATCGGCACTGGTGGTGCTGATGTTGCTGGCTACCACAGAAGAAGGACTGGTGCAGCTAGGTAGGGCACTGACGGTGATGTCATCGATGTAGCTGTAGCTTGTAGAGCCACCGGCATAGCGGATGGCGATAAGGCCGGAATATTGGTTGGCAAAGGTGGTCTGGCAATGTTCCCAAGCCGAAGAGCTGGCAGGGGTGATTGTCTGCAATGCAACAAACGAGTTGGCGTCCATCGGGTTGCTGATGATGCCAACCTGTACGGGCTGTCCGTAAAGCCAGAAATCGAGCATAAGGTTGTTCGGGGTCTCCTCAAAGTGAGGCAGCGAAACGATGGTGGCAGGGCTGCTGTAACTGTATATGGCCAGACTGTTAGAGTCTGTGTGTGCCTGGCTGGTGCTGAAGTACGGGTAGCTACTGCTGTAGCGGTCGAGGACGCCCCAGCAGGGGATGTTCATGGCGCTGCTGCTCGAAGAGTAGGAACTGCCGGCGTAGCCTTCAAAGCCTTCGAAGAAGGGCAGGCTGTCGGTAGGAAATGCCGTGCAGGCGGTCTGGAACTGCAGGCTGAGCGTGCTGGTGCTGCCACCGTCGCTGCAGTTGGCCGTCATGCTGACAGTGTAGAGCGTGTTGGGCGTCAGCGAGTAGAAGGGAACCACGGTGCTGAAGGCCTCGATGCTGTCCACCATGGCAGAGTCGTTGTAGACTTTCACGGTGTAGCTGATGGCATCGCCTATGGTGTCTATGATGTGCAACTCGGCTTCTTGGTCGGTGATGTTCTGCATGACAATGTCCGTAGGACGGGCACAAGAGGGAGTGGTGAGCACGGTGATGTCGTCGATGTAGGCAGTGCCGTAGCTCGAACCGTTGTAACGGAAAGCGATATAGCCGGAGGTGATACCGTCGAATGTCACATCGTACATGTTCCAACTGTTGGTTGTGGCGGGGGCGCAGTTCTGCACAGCCACAAAGGTGTTGGGGTCGTTAGGATTGCTCATGACACCCACCTGCATGGACTGTCCGTAGAGCCAGAAATTGAGCATGAGGCTGCTGGGACTGTCCTCGAAAAGGGGCAGGGCCACAACGGTGGGGGTAGTGTTGGAGGTATAGATGGCCATACTGTTGTTGCCGCTGTGGTGCTGAGAGGTGGAGAAGTAGGGGTAGTTTTGGCTGTAGCGGTTGGTAACAGCCCAGCAGGAGAGGTTCATGGCCGTGCTCGAAGATGCGGAGGATCCGGCATTGTAGGATTCAAACCCCTCAACGAAAGGCAGGCTGCTGTTGGCAATGGCCACGCAGGCTGTGCGGAACTGCACTGTCAGGGGATTGTAGGCGCTGCCGTCGCTGCAGTTGGCCGCCATGCTGACGGTGTAGTCCGTGTTGGGTGTGAGGGAGGTGAACGTCACCACAGTGTCCTGTACTTCCATGCTGTCAACCAGCAGGGTGTCGTTGTACAGTTTTACGGTGTAGTTGGCAGCAGTACCAACGGTGTCGAAGATAAACAGCTCGGCCTGGTCGGAACCGATGTTGCGCATGGTGATGTACGAAGGTCTGTCGCAGGAGGGAGACTCAAACACGCTGATGTCGTCAACGCGTATGTTGCCATAGTTGCCGTAGTAGCGGATGACCATACGGCCCGAGGCATTGGGGCTCATCGGGGTTTCAAAAAGCTCCCAGTTGCCGGTGGCTCTGGGCACGAGCGTGGACACCTCGGTGTAGGTGCTGGTGTCGGTGGCATCGGTCATGTAGCCTACACCCAGATAGGTGTTGCTGTTGTCCGTCGTCATCCACAGTCCTAAAGAGAGGCTGGATAGGGTCTCGGTAAAAGTGGGCAGGATGATGAAGGTGGGATAGGAGGTGGTGTGGCCATAGATGCGCAGGGCATTGCCAGAGGCATCGCTGTCGTGGTTCCAAGAGTTCTGGAGGAAGGTATAGTCGTTGTAGTTGCCTATCACATCCCAGCAGGGCAGGTTGGTGATAGAGGAAGTGTTGCTGGAAGCAGAGGTACCCGTGTAGGAGTTGAAGTTCTCGTTCCAAGGCAGTGCACTAATGGAACCACAGGCGGTACGGAACGAAACTGTGCTGAAGTTGGAGGTGTCGTCAATGCCGCAGATGGCACGCACACGGACGGTATAGGCCGTGTTGGCGTTCAGATTGGTGAAAACATAGGTGGAGTCGTATACCTCGTTGACAAAAGAACCATTGAGATACAGAGCCCAGCTGCTCTCTCCGTTGCGGGAGTTCCAGCTGATAGTGGCATCGCTAGGGGTGATGTTGGAGGCCGTAAGGTTGGAGGGCGTGAGGCAGATGTCGCTGCCAGAAGTATAGGTGAAAGTCACCTTGGGAAGGAAGGCCTGAGTATAGTTGGGACCTGTGGCGGAGCTAGTAGAGGTGCCGTATATATTGCCAGCGGCAGCATGGCTTTGGATAGCACCGTAGAAATGGCTATAGGGACAGCCCGAACCGGCTGCCGTATTCATGACGCTGATAAGGAGGTTGCCTCCACTGTAGGTGTAGGGGTCGGTCAATGAGATTTCCCAGCGTCCGTTCACCACGGAACAGGTGCCAGTCCAAGCAGCCCGGGTGGAGGCCGGCATCTTCCATGGCATGGAAGAATCAAAAGTGGTGTCGCTTACTTCGGCAATCCTCAGTTCCAGATTAGAAGTCCAGCTTTCGTCATCGTCGGCGTAGAAGGTCAGACCGGTAATGGTGCTACCAGCCATCGCATTCAGTAACCGTGCCGGATAAATAAACTCGTTCCGGAACCGAGAATCGTTGTAGAAGCCGTGTATAGGTATGTATGAGTTGGTCGAAGTGCCATTACATACCTGTAACGAGTCTTGGGCGCTCAAGGTCATTGGTAGCAACAATGACAAGAGCAGGGTTGCAAAAATTACTTTTCTTTTAATCATTTAGTTTTGTTATTAGTTAGTAAATTTATCTTCTTCGTTAGTTAGTTTCTTAATAATCACATACTTTTTTTGTCCCAGCCATCACCACTAGGGTCATTCCATCGGAGTTTTTGTCTGAAGATGGAGTCCGTTTAACCGCAGAAGTGGGTGGCGGATGATAATCTTATTTGCGAATCCAGCCTTCATATTATTCGCAAAAGTGATTAAACGTATCCTTTGAAAAAATATTGTATCCTTTGAAAAAAAAATACACTTGTGGATCCAACATCGAATGGAAGCAATGTTGTCTAGCCATGACATAATATCTTTTTCCTTTTTTTTTGAAGTCGATTTGCATCGGTTGTTGTGTCATTTTTCAAATGCAATATATTTTTATTGTTACATTATTTTTGCTTTGTTTGTGTTAGCTGTTGCTCTCATATTATTGTAACGTTTCAAAAGCAAGAATAACTACAACGGAGTTCTTTTTTTTTACCATAGTCCTTACTCGTAAAACAGACTAAACGGAGTTCCTTTCCCCATAGACCCAACCCGTAGAAATTTTTCTCTCGTTGAGCTGCCCGATGTCCAACACCAAACCACCCTTTCCCATCTCCCGCCATCCAATCTCTCGCCTAAGCTGTCAGTGCTTCCTAGCGATAGCCAATTTGGGCGGGCGCGCCGCTCCGCCAGCATCTTTTTTGCCCCTTTAAAAAAAATCAACCTATCGGTAATAAGGTTGGTGTAAGTTGGCTATTTATATTACATTTGACCTATTTTTAGACTAGGTTTTATTTGTCATGTAAAAAATAAATATAAGTAAATTGTTGTTAGATAATTATTTAAATAAGGCCTCGTTTTATTGACTTGAATCTCGGCTGGAGGAGTGATGGAGATGATTTGTGTCTTTTTCGGAGGACATGCTTGCTAAGGGACAAGAGAAATAGTAGGATTTCATTGCGGGGGGTGGCTGATGGAAAACGGTTTGAACCGTTGTGCCACAGATGAGGAGTGGTGGCGGCATGCTGGGTGCGGCTCTTCAATGTATGGTTATTTTAGTCCCTTACCTCTTTAGGTTCGGTGAAGGCAGTCGAAGGCCCTTCGTTTGTTGGGGTCATTTCGGGGTTTGCAGACTTGTTTGCCACCTAAAGAGGAGCCTGCCCATCCGGCGTTTCCCACGTTGCTTTGCGGTGGCGAAATGTGCTCTTAAAAGGGTCTTTCCCAGAGGCAAATTTTGAAGCAAAAAGACCTTATTTTTTGTTTTTTGATAGCAAAAATGATGAAAAAAAACGATTCTTTGTATGCGTTGTTAAAAACTAAATTATTTGAAAATCAAGCGTATGTATTTTTTTTTTAGAAGAATCGTGTTTATTTGATAAAAAAAGCGTAATATTGCCAATCAATTTTAGGCTCATTATATACTAAAATTTGCATGATGAAAAAGTACAATAAAATAACTCTGCTTCTGTTGCTTCTGGTGCTGGGCATGCAGGGAGTAAAAGCACAAGACGTTGGATTCTCGCAGTTCTATGCCAATCCGCTGTACCTCAACCCTGCCTTTGCTGGTTCTAAGGTAGCACCGCGAATCTCTTTAACCTATCGCGCCCAGTGGCCTGGGCTCGTCAGTGCTTTTACTACTGTTAGTGGCTCTTACGACCAGTATATACCTGATTTGCATGGTGGTATTGGTGCCATCATTATATCTGACCGCCAGGGCGACCATGGCATTTTGGGAACCACCTCCTTGGGCGCTATGTATTCATTCCGTTTCAAGATCCATGAGGACATATTCGTCAACTTGGCCCTGCAGGCCTCTATCGTCAATACCAACCTTTCGTGGGATTTGAACAACCTGCGCTTTGGCGACCAAATTGACGCCAACAACGGTTTCGTCAACCAGACCTCTGCTACGGCTCCCGACCAGACCAGTATCTTCTATCCTGACTTTGCTGCCGGTGGTATGGTCTATGGCCCTGCATGGTATGTCGGCGTGGCCGCCCACCACCTCAACCAGCCTAGCCAGGGCTTTTATAGTGAGGACCCCGTTCCCATCAAGTTTTCTGCCAATGCAGGTGGTCTGATTAATATTTCGGAGGAGCGTCGTCGTCAGTCTTCCCTCGGTCTCGGCCAGCCGGTCATCTCCCCCAACTTCATCTATCAGTATCAGGGTGGTTTCCATTATTTCAACTATGGTCTCTATCTCGACTGGATGCCCTTCCTTGTGGGTGTGTGGTATCGCAATGGCATTGAGAACTCCGATGCTTTCATCTTTATGGTGGGTGTGCAGCAAGACCATTTCAAGATTGGCTATAGCTATGATGCAACCGTTTCACAGCTGGCCAACAGCACGGCTGGTTCGCACGAAATCACCATCGGCATCCTGCTTCCTGCTCCCGAACAGAAGCATAAGATTAAGGCCATCCGCTGCCCGTCCTTCTAATCGTGGATGATAAAAATTCTTAAAAACGAAACAAATTATTGATAATAACGTATAAGATAGATAAAAAATTAATCTACTATGAAGATTTTAAAATTCTCATTCCTTATGCTGGCATCTGCGCTGCTGCTCACGGCTTGTGGCGGTAGCAAGGATAAGTCTGAAACCACGGGTTGGAATCTGAATGATACCGAGTGGGGCGGCTTCGACCGTTCTTCCTATTCAGAACAGATTACTGGTCCCGGTCTCGTGTTCATCGAAGGCGGTTCCTTCCAAATGGGACGTGTAGCCGATGAGTCGCGCTTCTCATGGAACAACCTTGTCCACACAGTCACCGTCTCCTCTTTCTACATGGATGAGACCGAGGTCTCCAACATTTCTTATCGTGAGTTTGTCTATTGGATGAACCGCGCTTATGGTGAGGAGTATCCCGAGTTGGTCAAGAATATCTATCCCGATACTACCGTTTGGCGTTCCCGCCTCTCCTGGGTGGAGAACTTTGTTGAGAACTATTTCCAGTGCGCTATGTTCAACGACTATCCCGTTGTGGGCGTTACTTGGGAGCAGGCTTCTCAATATTGCAAATGGCGTACCGACCGCGTCAACGAGAAAATCCTCGTGGATGCCGGTATCATCGAGCTGGCTCAGAGCGAGCTGACGGGTGCTGACGCTTTCCAAACCGATGTCTATTTGGCTGGTTTGTATAAGGGCGAGGGTGCCGGTGTGCCCGACCTCAATCCTGCCAGCGGTGGCGAGAGCCGTAATGTGCGCCGTTCCGACGGTATCCTCCTCCCCAACTACCGTCTGCCTACCGAGGCTGAGTGGGAGTTTGCAGCTCTGGGTATGATTGGCAACACCTACGACGAGCGTATCGTTGAGCATAAGACCTATCCTTGGGCTGGTCAGAGCGTCCGTTCTGCCAACAAGAAATACTATGGTCAGTTCCTGGCTAACTTCAAGCGTTCGCGTGGCGATGCCATGGGTGTGGCAGGCAACCTCAACGATGGTTGGGAGTACACCGCTCCTGTTAGATGGTATTTCCCCAACGACTACGGTCTGTATCACATGGCTGGCAACGTGGCTGAGTGGTGTGGCGATGTGTATCGTAAGGATGCTAACCCCATCGGTGCCGATGACCAGAACCCCTTCCGTGGCAATGTCTATCAGTATGTTGCTATGAGCGAGGATGGTGAGGAAGCCGCTATCGACGAAGCTACCGGCAACCTGATTTATCAGAACGTTCCCGACGACATGAACCGTCGCAACTATCGTCAGGCCGACAATATCAACTACCTCGATGGTGACTGGAATTCCAGCATCTACGACTTCGAGAGCAAGGAGCCCACTTCTGCTTCCGGCTGGCTGCGCGAGTACGACGACGAAGAGGAGGCTGATGAAGAGGTTACCCGCACCAATGATGAGCAGACCAACCAGATGTATCACCGTTCCGACAGTCTTGATCGTAAGAACATTACTTCTATGATCAACAACCGCGTTCGCGTGGTGAAGGGTGGTAGTTGGCGCGACCGTGCTTACTGGATGCAGAGCGGCACCCGTCGTTACTACGACCAAGATCGCAGCACCGCTTGGATTGGTTTCCGTTGTGCTATGGACCGCATGGGTTCCCGTACCGGTGCTAAGTAAACAAATAAATACATAAATAATAAGAGAATGTGGCCTGTCTGATATAGGCCACATTCTTTTTTATATGATGGGTTCTTTGAAGTGATGGCTTATCAATAAAGGTGGGTTCTATTAATTCAAAATTAGGAAGTAAAAATGGTAGTTAAAATGGACAATACTGTTGAAGACCATACATTTGTCCTATTTAACTTCCTATTTAGCTTCCCATTTAACTCCATATCATTCAATTTATAGAAGACCCCTAAATACAATATACAATGGCCCCGAAAACCTTACATTATAATCCCAAAACACTTATGTCGGGTTCTATTAAAGTGGGTCCTAATTATTCATCTTTGAGAGCGTCGATTTCTCCTCTTTCGCGATGCTCAGCTATCGAAAATCAACAGGACTTTCTTCACTTCGACACGCTGAGTGTATTTGCCTGATATACCCCACACACAAAGTAAGTGCATTCAAGCTTAATGCAGAACCGCAAAAGGCCCGGTGGGTGGAGCAATATGGCATCAGGGCTGCACCAAGAGTTTCTTTGTAGAGGTACCAGCGGCAGTCTGCACCAGCACAACGTAGGAGCCCTGCGGCCATTCCCGGACCGAGAAGGTACAGGTCAAACCCTGAGCATCGGTTTTGTAAAGCAAGCGGCCGTCCATGGCGTATACCTCCACGCCAGTTAGGCGGTAGGCGGAGGTGACGGTTACCTGGTCGGATGTGGGATTGGGGGTGAGGCGTACAAGGCCATCGAGACGGATGTTGCTATTGGGTCGTTCGGTCCAGAGTTCGCTAGGTTCACTACACCAACTGACAGGGTGGCTCCACTCGCTGTAGCGCAGGAAGCCCTCGTCGCGACAGACAGTGCGCACCCATGCCGACATACTATCTCTAGTATGTAGAGAGTCAATGTAGCGCCACACGCATCTGTCAAGGTCGACCATGGTTCCGTCGTTTGGGTCAATGCCGACAGGTCCATAAGAGAGCTGCCACTCACTGTGATCCATATCGGCACTCTGCCAGCGTATGATAGTGGTGTCGCCAGCGTATCCAGTCACGTTGAACCACTCCACCTGGGGGCATTGAGGCAACTCGTAGTCCCAGAGAGTATCGTAAGTTTCTATAATGGGCAATATCAAGAAAAAGTCCAAAGCATAGCGGTTTATCCACTGGTCGCGGATGTAACCACGAGGGGTTAATGGTATGCCTGTAGCACTTGTGATTATGTTTTCAAGCCATTCTGGGAAAGTCCAGCGCTGCTTGATTTTCATAGGTGGCGGCCAGCAAGAAGGATCGTAATGCTGTCCGTGGAATGCCATTGTCATCCATCCAAACCCAAAAAGTGTTGGATTATAACTTCCTCCTTCCTGAGTCCAATTATCTCGTGCACTATATTCTTGCCAAGTCTGTGAGGCACCTACGTAGAACGAGTCTTCCACACGGACTGGTTTGTCAAAAAACTGGTATTGAGGACGCCACCACAAAGTATCGTCACCCCCATCGAAAAGGGGTATATGGCAGTCATGGCTGGTATGTCCCCTACCGAGAGGTAGCCGAGGACCAATCTGCAACGGAGGGCCAAACCACAACGCGGGCACTCGCTCCAAAAGCATGAGTGTGTCGGGCGTGGCTTCATACAATAAGAGGTCGTTGATAGGATGTGGCTCAACGGTAAAAGTGTCTGAAATCCACCAGTACCAGTATGCTATACCATGAACCGTGGCACCGCCTTCGATGTAGTTGTATTGGATTTGTTCTCCACTAAGCATACAGCGGTACAAATAGGGAGAAGTTACAGGGAAATTCTCGCGTATTGAGTCATCAAGATGTTCAAATGGAATTTGGGGCATACCTCCGTAGCAGTACATTATTCCACCGGGGCCTATTTCGAGTGGATGTTGCGGGTCTGAGTCCAGCCAACCCTGATAGTCAAACTCTATATATGGCTTAAGCACCGTGTCTATCCGCACGATATTTTGGCCCATAGCCCCGCTCAGGACAAACCATGTGGCTATAATTGTAAAAAAGTATTTCTTCATTTTCCTTTCCTTTCTGTCGGTTATATCGGTCGTATTTAATAAAAAATCTTATTTCGATAAAGTAAAAAAAAATGCACAATCAACTATCTTTGATTATGTTATAATATAAATATAATTTTCGTTTTTTTTTTCCATGTTGCAAATATACATTTTTTATTTCAAATAAAAAAAAACTTTTCGGCGTATAGGTCAAATTGCAGAATGGACGAATGAAAAAAGTTTTGCATCTTTGCCGCGCAGTTTGAAGCATAGCAGGGCTCTGCTGGGGAGCGATCCCGTAAAGGATAAGACTGCAGCGAATGACGACAAGACATGTGTGAAACGGCTGCTAGCTAAGAGGAGGCTGTTTCTTTTCCATGGCATGTTAGATTTAACCCACTGCCAAGAAAAACCCACTGATGAACCGCTTGCGGTTCTCCTTTGACATCACGCTGTGTTTGATGAGGTTCTTTTCGAAGTCGGTGAAAGTCCCTTCAATCTTGTTGTTGGTCAACCCGACACATTCCGGCATCTGGTATGTGAAGAGGTACGGCAGGTAGAAGTCGACGCTGTGCATGGCGGAGCGCAGTCGCCTGTGTGTGAACTGCGGCATCCTTGACTTCAAGGAGGAACGCCTGTTCAACATGTCCACCCATTCGGACTTCCACTCACTTTCTTCACATCAACAATCTCAAAGCTGTCACCTAAGTTGTCAGTCAGGTAACAGCATTTTCAACAATTCCTTTGCAGCTTCCATGTCATTTTGTTTTTCCAGCAAAGATATTGTTTTTTTCTAATTTGTAAACACAGGGCTATGCAGGTGAACCTCATTGTACCCCACGCTGCAATTGTCGTATCATGTGGGGCTATTGTTATTTAATGATTTAGACACTATTCCTTTAAAAAAGCAAAATGATGGATTGTATTTTTTTATAAAACTTGTTATTTTAAAAAAAATTAGTATATTTGCAAAAAAAAATACAACCATGAATCAATTTATTATTTATTCTGTTAAGCATTGTGGGTTAGAGGGATACTCTGTTGCAAGAAAGTTTCTCCCCTTGATAGTGAGTGTGTTGTTTTTAATTCCGGGCCTGTCGGCTCAGTCCACTTGGGTCAGCCAGGTGGAACGTTACGCCAATCAAACTGGTCAGAATCTGATAGTGCGCACGGCGACTCCCAATAGTGCCGTTATGTGCAGCAAGGCTATGCTATGGACAGGAGAACATACTTTTAGAATTAGGAATCTTTCAGGGGGAACAAAGGGCTTCAATTGCAATCTTTCTGCCCTTCTCACAGACAGCACCAGCACCTTTGTTGTCAAAGATATGTACATCTTTAATAAGGGTTGCTATTTCTGCGGATACATTACGGTCCAGGCAGGTGAACCATTGTATAACAATCAAGGTGAGGTCATTTCTACGGGTTGGTATTCTCAGGGTGTGGTGGGTTTCTTTGACCTCAGAGATTTGAATTTGCCGAATGCAACACTACATTTGCTGCGAGTAGCGGAGGTGGATAGCCTAATGCATCTGGTGGTTCATCAGGATGACCCATTTCGGGGTCCGTTGATTATGGCTGTGGGCAGGATTTCAATTAATCTGCCTTCGTCATGTGTTGTTGAGCTACAATGTCCTTTACCCCTTAGCTACCCAAATACCTGGACAAAACGTGTCGTCCATCCACAATGTTTTGATGTAGATGAGTATCTGACAGACATCATTCTGACGGATAGTTTTCTGGAGGTGGTATCCAAACTGCCGTATTGGGGGGAAGACGAGGACCCCAATCACTATATCTTCCGTCTGCACCAGACCAAGCGAGAGGGCTTTTATGCTACGTCTGCCAATATGAGCATTCCGGTCACCGTGGCACAATATTCAGTTCAAGGGGCGGGAGGATTCATTAGGCCACACCAGGAAGACGAGCCAATAAGCCTCTGCTCAATGAATGAAGACCGGTTCTGTGTGACGTATGGGACTGAGACAGGGTATAGCGGTGTTGGCAATCTGGTAGTCTTCCGAATGAACAGTTCTCAAACGATGGAGAAGGCACTTTGGTCAAATCGAGCCCATGTGCATTGCCATGTGAGGGATGTGGCCTATTTGAAAGACTTAAATTCGGTTGCCATATTGTCATCTGAGGATAATGATTTTCCCGGCGGCATTGTTTGGATTCCCGACTGGGATGCTACAGATGATTATGACCCGATGTACTGGCAGGGGAAGCACCTATGGTCGATAGACTGCATGTTGGGTGAGAAGGTAATTGCAGGTGGCACTTATGTGAGCAATTCGATGTTTCAGACCTTATATGACCCGGTTTACAGCATTTATCATTATTACGAATCATTGTGTGTCAACACTTACGGTGGCTTTTTTGAACAGTTTCCTGTTAGTGAGCCTACTATTTTTGATTGCGTATGGAAAACGTTTAGAGAGAGTTTTATGCAAAGCCAGATATTTGAAATACCTGTAGAGTACTTTCCCTCTTTTTCGGATTGCCTGATAGATGAAGACCAATGGCAGAGAAGATGAGGTCAGCATAAATGTTCAAAATAGTTTATATTATGAAGAAGAAATTGTTATTAATAGTATTTTCAATCATGGCTGTGCAGGGTTGGGGACAAACGTATGACACAGTCTATGGCCGTTCCAGTGAACTGTACTATTCGGAATGGTATGACACATGTGCATATTTCTTTGAAACTCCGGCCTACTCACGGAATTATTATTGCCTATTTACTAGGACAAATTGGGAAGAATCAGATACATTCCAATATTACAATTATTTGGTAGTGCCAGATTATGTTTCACGACCATTGAAGGTGAGAGGTCTGGCTGTGATGCACACAATGAACTATCATATGTGTTGGACGATTAGGACTTTATGCCATGATACCTCCCGACTGCCAGAGTACCTTTATCTGTATCAGAAAGTGGGAGACCAGTTGGAAAAGCTAAAGGAGGTGCGTTGGGACACGGCCAGGCCGCAAATAATGAAACTGCCTCGCAACCACGACACGGCCACTTGGGGGTTTGAGTACTGCTATCTGTACCGGGTCAATTTCGACACTGCTATCACGGTCGACTCGGTGTTCTATATTGGTGGTACGTTTTTCAACAACTTGATGCCTGATTATTATGCTTTTGAGCATCTGCCCACCTTCTATGTGGGAATGACGTCAGCCTATAGTCAGAGGCCTCGTTATCACAATAAAATCTTGTATGGCTTAAATACAAGCGGAAAAGATGAATGGACTTTTACTGTCAACAATGACTTGTGGGGTCCTTTTTTTGCCATCGCACCGGACACGAGTGTGATGTTGGATGTGCGGACGAGCGACATACTGATGGGACAGGTGGAGGGAGGCGGCTGGTGTCTGGACTCGTCGCTGATGACAATCTGGGCCGTCCCGAGGGAACACCACCACTTTACCCATTGGGATGACGGGGACACCAGCAATCCACGTTTGGTGCTGGTGACGAAGGACACGATGTTCACCGCCTATTTCCAGGAGGACGAGAAATACAGAATCGATGCGTATGCTTCCCCAATGGAGGCAGGACTGGTTGAAGGAGCTGGTTATTATTATGGAGGGGACACGGTGGAGTTGCGTGCCGTTGCGAATGCAGGGTATATCTTCAGAAGGTGGAACAATAGAATCTTCCAAAACCCGCTCACCTTTGTGGCCACAGAAAACGACACTTACAGGGCGTCCTTCATCCGAGTTCCGTCATTAGAAGGAATAGAAGAGTGTGACAGTGGGGGAGTCACCTTTGCAATAATGCCCAATCCAGCACGAGGGCATGTGACGCTGTTGCTGCCTGAAGGCTCACAGGGTAAGGGCGAGTTGCTGTTGCGCGACGAGTCGGGCAAGGAGTTGCGCCGCCTTCAAACAGAAGGGGGGCAGATGACACTATCCATCCGCGACCTCACGGCAGGGGCTTATTTTGTGACCTTGGAGACTGCCCAAGGATCCGCCACGCGGAAGCTTATAGTAGAGTGAAGGAAAAAGTCTGCCGCAGCAGGAGGCGTGGATGATGCGATGGCTTGAGGATAGGTAAGATGCATGCTTTCTGAACAATTGGAGCAGTTTCTGTCTCCATCTTCTGAATAAAACACGAATTGCCCATGATTGTTTCGGGGCAATTCGTGTTTCGATATTCTTTTTCATGTGTTTATGAATAAATCGGATTTTTTGTGTATCTTTGCATTTTAATCACGTTCACAAGAATGCGGATAAATGTTTTAAAATGTGTGCTGTGGCTTTTGGCGGTGCTGGCATTTGTGCCAGTGCAGGGGCAGAAACTCATCACCTATGAGGCCGGTATGGGTACCCGTGACCCCTTTGACCCTGATGTTTGGATTCTCTACCAACGCGTCAGGGCGGTTCATGAGGGCATGGTGCTTCATGCCGACTCGGCGTTGCTTAATACTGTACGCAACGATTTTGTTGCTTTTGGAAATATTAAAGTGGAGGTGACAGATACCACCACCATCTTCGGCGACCAGCTTTATTATGATGGCACGACCCGTGTCGTTGAGATTTGGGACGACACCGTACGCATGATTGACGGCAAGACCATCCTCAAGTCCGACCACCTCATTTACGACCGTTACTCTTCTATAGCGTCCTACGACTCCTGGGGCATCACCACCAATCAGCAACGCCGCCTAGTCAGCAAGGTGGGCTATTATAATTCCGACCTGAAGATCTTCGACATCTACGATTCGGTAGTCCTCACCGACACCAATATGCGGCTGGAGACCGACACGCTTACTTATGAAATGAATGCCCACACCGCCTACTTTTGGAGTCCAACCCACGTCTACACCGATTCCACTACTATCTATAGTGAAAGGGGAACCTATAACACCGAACAACGTGTGGCCCATTCGGTCAAAGCATCGCAGGTACACCGTGCTGAGCATCATCTTTTTAGCGATACGCTCGACTACTATGAGGAGACTGAGTTTGGCAAGGCGCAAGGTAATGTGCTCATCTACGACACCGTCAACGATGTCATCAGCACCAGCCGCTATGCCGAGACCAACCAGCAGACCCGTACCTCTTTTATTACCGATAGTGCCTTAGTGCGTTTCATCAACCGCAATGAGGATGACACCCTTGCTGCTCCCGACACGCTCTACCTGCATGCCGACAGCATTTTTGTCACCAACGACTCTTCCAAAGCATTAGAGTCTGTCACCGCTTACCATCATGTCAAGGTTTTTCGTGGCGACGCCCAAGCCATGAGCGACTCTATCTTTTATTCTGCTGCTGACTCTACGGTGCGTCTCTTCTACAATCCCGTGGTGTGGTATCATGACTATCAGGCAACGGCCGACACCATCGTCGTCAAGCATGACTCTTCTGGTGCCAAGCAGGCCTTTTTTAATAGTAGTAGTTTTTTTATCGAGTGTCTTGACCGTGAGAAATACAATCAGGTGAAGGGACGTAACACGGTGGTTTATTTTGTTGAAGGTGAGCCCCATCATGCCGACATTCGGGGCAATGCCGAGATGACTTACCATATCATCGACGAAGATGTGCATGGCAATAAGACGCTGGTGGGAGTCAATGCCGGCATAGGCTCTGACATGCGTGTCTATTTTGTCGACCGCGCTCCCGACCGTGTGGTCACTTTCGGCAATCCCGATATGCAGACCTACCCGTTGGAACAACTGCCCCAAGACAAGAAATTCCTCAACAATTTCCATTGGTTCGATGCCGAGCGTCCCAAGAAACCAATGGATGTGTTTAAGGTGGGTTCTATAAATTCCACATTAAAAAAACAATAATAAATATGAGTGTACTTAAATTTTTCAGCGCTTTTGCCCTTATTTCGGCATCTTTCCGATTGTCAGTCGGTTACAATGCACCGCGTTAGCTTCGCTGACGTTTCTTTGGCTCGACAAAAGACACAAGCATCTTTTGCGAAACGCTGCTCCCACCTTCCGCACGGAAATCTGCTCGAAATAAGAACAAAATCGATTGAAAGCAATTTATAGAACCTACCTTAAGTGGTGACAAATTGGCATATTCCTGTCAGTTGGCACAGAAAGTGAATGGCCACGCAACAATATTAATTGAAAATTATTTATCATGTCAGAAGAAAATAAAGAGCAACAGAAAGAAGAAATCAAAGATACTCAGGCCACAGCGGCCAATCAGGAACCATCAGCACAAAAGGCTGACTCTTCCGAGAAACCCGAAACCGAACAGCGTCAGAGTCGTCGCGAACGTCGTAAACATCGTGAGCATCATGACGACAATGAGCAGAAAGTGCAGGAGTTGGGGCAGAAACTCATTGAGGCCAACGATAAGTATGTCCGCATCTATTCGGAGTATGAGAACTACCGTAAGCGTACCACGATGGAGAAGGCCGACCTCATCCTGAATGGTGCCAAAGACACCATCAAGGCTATCCTCCCCGTTGTCGACGACTTTGAGCGTGCTTTGGCGCACATTGCTGATGACGATGCTTCCAAAGAAGGTGTACAACTGATTTATAATAAGATGATGAAGGTTCTCGAACAGAGGGGCCTCAAGCCAATGGAGGCCAAGGGTCAGAAGTTCGACGAGAATCTCCATGAGGCAGTCACCCAATTCCCAGCTGCTGACGAGAGCCAGAAAGGCATGGTTGTGGACGTGGTAGAGAAGGGCTACTACCTCAACGACAAGGTGCTCCGCTACGCCAAGGTGGTGGTGGCTATTTAAAATTGTTTTATGAAAGAGAGAGTGTTATATGGCAAAGAGAGATTATTATGAAGTATTAGGTGTCGGGCGCAACGCAACCCCCGATGAGTTAAAAAAGGCATACCGCAAGCTTGCCCTGAAGTACCACCCCGACCGCAATCCGGGAGACAAAGAGGCCGAGGAAAAATTCAAGGAGGCTGCCGAGGCTTATGATGTGCTGAGCAACCCAGAGAAGAAGACCAAGTATGATCAGTTTGGTCATGCTGCTTTTGAGGGTGGTGCCGGTGGCTATAGCGGAGGCATGGATATGAATGATATCTTCTCCCATTTCGGCGATATCTTTGGTGATATCTTTGGCAATGGTGGCGGTGGATTCAGCGGTTTTGGCGGTTTTGGCGGAAGTGCTTCCGGCCGTCGTGCCCGCACGGCTTCGCGCGGCAGCAACCTCCGCATCAAGGTCAAGCTGACTCTCGAGGAGATTGATAAGGGCTGCGAGAAGAAAATCAAGGTGGCCAAGTATGTGCCCTGTAAGACCTGTGGCGGTTCGGGCGCACGAAATAATAGTTTCGAGACCTGTCCTCATTGTCATGGACAAGGCGTGGTGACTGAGGTTCGTCGCACCATCTTGGGCCAGATGCAGACTCAGAGCGTTTGCCCCCATTGCGGTGGTCAGGGTCAGATAATCAAGGATAAGTGCCGCGACTGTAATGGCGAAGGCATCGTCCGTTCCGAGGAAATTATCAGCATCAACATACCTGCAGGTGTGGCCGACGGCATGCAGCTTTCCATGTCGGGCAAGGGCAATGCCGCTCCCCACGGTGGCATACCGGGCGACCTCATCGTACTCATCGAAGAGGTGCCCCATGATACTTTCGAGCGCCAGGAGTCGAACCTTTATTACAACGCCTTCATCACCTTTGCCCAGGCAGCCATGGGTGCCAGCATAGAAATACCCACACTCTCAGGCAAAGTGAAGGTGAAAATTGATGCCGGTACGCCTTCTGGCAAGGTGCTCCGTCTGCGTGGCAAAGGACTTCCCGAGGTCAACGGCTATGGCCGTGGCGATTTGTTGGTAAGTATCAATGTCTGGATTCCCAAAAGCCTCTCCCGCGAGGAGAAGGAATTACTCACTAAACTTGACAAATCCCCCAATTTCCAACCAAGTCCTTCCAAGCAGGAACGCGGCTTCTTTGACAGAATGAAGGATTTGTTCAACTAAGGTTGAATCAATTGGGGTGCTTGGCAATTGCTACCATTCCTCGAAAAGGATAAGGTCCACGTCAAGCCTTGACTTCAGTCAACAGTTAGCACTAAGTTAATATTTAGATAACAAAAAAAATGATTCGTCCTCCAGAGCCTTTTCTCCAATATATCTGGCAGCATCAACTACTGGAGGGCGAATTGCGTACTGTCGACGGGCTTCCTGTTGTTGTTGAACGGGCTGGTCTACTCAACCGCGATGCGGGGCCTGATTTTTTTGATGCGCGCGTGCGAATAGGAGAGACTCTCTGGGTGGGTAATGTCGAGGTACACGTCAAAGCATCTGACTGGAACCTCCACCACCATAGTACCGACCCTGCCTACGAAAATGTGGTGCTGCATGTGGTGTATGACTGCGACACCGCCATTACCCTGCAAGACTGTCATCAGCTTCCCACACTCTCCCTTGCCAACCACATACCCCAAGCCGTTTGGGACAACTATGACTCGCTCATGGCTCCACCCAAGTCGCTCGATATTCCCTGTAGCGACCACCTTCCTCAACTCTCATCATTCTTTATGCAGTCGGCCCTTGAGCGTCTCACTCTTGAGCGTTTGGAGTCGAAGTGCGACAATGTGCGCCGGATTCTTTCCGACACACATGGCAACTGGGAGCAGAGCTGCTATTGGATGCTGGCTCATTATTTTGGAGGCATGATCAACGGTTTCCCCTTTGAGCTGATGGCTCGGTCGACCGACCTGACACTTCTTGCCCGTTGGCGCGACAAGCCACAGCGTGTCGAGGCTCTCCTGATGGGGCAGGCAGGGCTATTGGAAGGCTATTTCGACGACGAGTATCCCCGACAGTTGCAGGCCGACTATGATGCCATCTGTCATGCTGCCCAACTCAAACCAATTGCGGGTTATCTGTGGAAGTTTTTCCGCATCCGTCCCAATGGGTTCCCCACTATCCGCATCAGTCAGTTTGCCCAGCTCATTTGTCGTTCGCGCAATCTCTTCAGCCGCTTGTTAGAAACGCCTTCGGCTGCCGAGCTGCAGCAACTTTTTAATGTGACTGCCTCCGACTATTGGACCCACCACTATCAGTTTGACCGTCCCTCGCCCGGCAAACCCAAACACCTGTCGCCCACTTTTGTCAATTTGCTCATTATCAATGCTTGGGTGCCCCTCCTTTTTGAGTATGGCAACCAACATGGCATGCAACTATACAAGGACCAGGCCGTCGCCATCCTAGAACAACTCAGTCCCGAAAGCAACCATATCATCCGCAAATGGGCCGCTGCCGGCATCCGTCCCGACAATGCTGCCCAGAGCCAGGCGTTGTTGCAACTGTATAATAATTACTGCCAGCAGCACGACTGTCTCCGTTGTCAAATTGGTTATAAAGTTATTGTCCCATGAAACCCAGTGAGATAACCACCATCTTTAAGGGCTCTTCTGCCCAAATCTGCGACCCCGCCAGCGAGGTCGACCAGCTCCTCACCGACAGTCGTCACACGGGTGATCTCAGCAGGAGCCTTTTTTTTGCCATCCCCACCAAACGTAATACGGGCTGTCGCTACGTCTTCGACCTCTACCAGCGTGGTGTGCGCAATTTTGTGGTGCCAGCTGCCGATGTGCCCGATGAGTTTCTACAGCAGTTTCAGCTCTGCACTACGGCTAACTTCTGGCAGGTTAAGGATGTGGTCCGTGCCCTTCAACAGATGGCAGCCTATCACCGTCGGCAATATGATATTCCGGTGGTCGGCATCACGGGTTCTAATGGCAAGACCATCGTCAAGGACTGGATTGTCCAGATGGTGGGCGAATCACGCCGCCTTGTCTTTTCTCCCCGTAGCTATAATTCTCAGATAGGTGTCCCCCTGTCGGTGTGGCAGATGAATGCCGAACATCAGCTGGCTGTCTTCGAGGCAGGTATCTCTCAGGCGGGTGAGATGGACTACCTTCGTGAAGTTATCCAACCTTCTATCGGAATTTTTACCAATATTGGTCAGGCCCATGACGAGAACTTCCTCACTCGTTCCCAAAAGATTGCTGAGAAGCTCCAGCTCTTCCTCCATTGTCAGGTGTTGATTTATTGCACCGACCATAAGGCTGTCCATTCTGCCATCGTCTCGCAGGAGGCATTTCGTCAAGTGCGCCGTTTTACATGGGGCATGGGAGAGGAAAACGACATCCAGCTCCTTGATACCCAGGTGCGTGAAAACGACACGGTGCTATCGGTCAGCTATCTGCAGAAAACGTATTCGTTCGTCATTCCTTTTGTTGACCGTGCTTCGGCCGAAAATGCCATGCATTGCATAGCCCTACTCTTTTACTTGGGCTTCGATGCCGATTTCATCGCCCAGGGCTGCACTCACTTGGCTCCTGTGGCCATGCGCCTGGAGATGAAGGAAGCACTCAACGACAGTCTATTGGTCAACGATAGCTACAGTCTCGACCTCAACTCGCTCACCATCGCCCTCGACTATGTGTTGCATGAAAGGCAGCATCATAACAAAACGCTCATCATGAGCGATATACTGCAAGCCGGCATTTCTGATGATGAACTCTATACGCAAGTGGCAGGTCTCATCCTGCAACACGGCATCACGCGGTTTATTGGTATCGGTAGCGCACTCCAGCGTCATGCAGCGCTCTTTTCTTCCGTTAATGCCATCTTTTATCCCTCCACCGAGGAGTTCCTTCACCAGTTCGATTTCGACACTTTCTCTCATGAGACCATCTTGTTGAAGGGTGCCCGCCTCTTCCATTTCGAGGACATCGCCAAGCTCCTCCAGCGTCGCAGCCACCAGACCGTCATGGAGGTCAACCTCAATAACTTAATCTCCAATCTCAATTACTATCGTTCGCTCATTCGTCCCACCACCAAACTTATGGCTATGGTCAAAGCCGCCAGCTATGGCGCTGGCAAGGTCGAGGTTGCCAATGCCCTGCAGTTCAACCATGTCGACTACCTCACCGTGGCCTATTCCGACGAGGGTGTGGACCTCCGCCGCAACGGCATCACATTGCCTATCATGGTCATGAACCCCGAAGAGGAAAGCTTCGACGATATTATCCGCTACCGTCTTGAGCCGGATATCTATTCCTTCCGCATCTTCGAGTCCTTCTCAGCTGCGGTACGCTCAATGGGCCAAGAGGGCCAGAAAGTACCTGTCCATGTCGAGTTCGATACAGGTATGCACCGACTGGGCTTCTCTGGTGATGATATTCCCATGTTGGTGGAGCGTTTCAGCAGCCCCGACTGTGTCTTGACGGTGCGCTCTATTTTCTCCCATTTTGCCTGTGCCGACAACCCGTCCGAGGATGCTTTCACACATCTTCAGATAGACCGTTTCACCAGTTGGAGTGCCCAACTCAAGTCATCTTTGGGCGACGAGGGTATACTCCGCCACATACTCAACTCCTCCGGAATCGCCCGTTTCCCCGAGGCACAGCTTGACATGGTGCGTCTCGGTATTGGTCTCTATGGTATCGCTCCCGAGCCCGAAGTACAGCAACAGCTGAAACCTGTCAGCCAGTTGAAAACCAAAATATCACAGATTAAGGAAATACCCGCAGGTGATTCGGTGGGTTACAACCGTCGTTGGATTGCCAAGCGCCCCTCGCGCATTGCCATCATCTCCATTGGTTATGCCGACGGCCTCAACCGCCATCTGGGGTATGAGAACGGGCGTGTGGTGGTCAATGGTTGCCAAGTGCCCATTATCGGCAGCATCTGCATGGATATGTGTTTTCTTGATGTCACCGATGTTCCTTGTGTCGAAGGCGATGATGTCATCATCTTTGGTGACTCCGACCTTCTCCAGCAAATTTCTCGTGCAGCAGGTACCATCCCCTACGAGATTCTCACCTCTGTCTCCCCCCGCGTCAAACGAGTCTACTACGAAGAGTAGCGCGCCGGTTTACGTTCCTTTTGTACACGTACACACCGAACATTACTAACTAATACGGTAACTAACATAATTATTAGCGTCTATGAAACAATATGCAAGATTTGTAGCATCCCTATTGCTACTTTTTGTTATGGTTTCTTTCTCGGTCAGCTGCGAGAGAGAAAAAGACCCGAGTACCAATGACTGGGTCGATCTCGGCTTACCGTCTGGCCTGATGTGGGCAACGCGCAATGTGGGCGCCACCTCGCCGGAGGACTACGGAGACTATTTTGCATGGGGCGAGACTAGCCACAAGAGTGTTTACGACTGGAGCACCTACCGCTATTGCAATGGGGACAGGGACCAGCTCACCAAATACTGCAACGATTCTAATGATGGCTACAATGGTTATACCGACAACCTAATCTACCTGCAGCCCGGCGACGATGCCGCCACTGCCAACTACGGTGGGCGCACCCCCACTAAGTATGAATGGAATGAGATGGTGGCCAACACCACCAGCCATTGGACTACGCAGAACGGTGTGAACGGTCTCCTTTTCAAAGGACAAAACGGCAACAGTCTATTTATACCTGCTGCCGGCAGCCGTTGGGACAGCACGCTCAGTCTCGACGGCAGCACCGGCAACTACTGGTCTAGTGCGCTCGTCACCACCTTTGCTCCGAGCAACGCGTGGGACTTCTGCTTCGATTCGGGCGGCCGTAGCATGAATCAAAGCAGCCGCAACAACGGTCACTCTGTCCGTGCCGTGCGTCAGCACTAAGACCTTTTCACCATCTCGCACGGGCAATGAAAAAGAGGGCTTGCGTGTGCAGCACTGCAGTGCGCTACACCGCCAGCCCTCTTTTCCTGTAACTGATTTGGCCAGCATAAATATAGCCTCTTTAAATACCTCATAGAGAGTATTCACTAACTATTTGGGAGTGCATTAAATGATTGCGGAAACACTATGATTCTGCAAAAAAAACAACTTCCAAAAAACGCCTTGAAAGGGCAAATACTGATACAGCTGTAGGCAACGCCTACAGAAAACCAGTAAGATACAAAAATGCCTTCTAAGGGCAAAACATAAAAACATTTTTTTGTACTCACCAAAAGATTTTGCGGTATCAATTTTTTGTCGTATTTTTGCACTCCTGCAAATAGATGATTTCTAGTTGATAATATTGGTTGTATCAGTTTATTACACTTGCCCTATGGAATACATTACAGAATCGAACCGAATCAGCCTCATAGTGGAGGGCGAGGAGGTGGCCGAGGTCACTTTCCCCGAGACATCCCGAGGGGTCTTTACCATCACCCACACCTACGTCGACGACCGTATGCGGGGGCGGGGCATCGCCTCCGAATTGGTGCGCCGCGCCGTGGAGGAGATCGAACGGCGGGGTGGGAGAGTGGAGGCCACCTGCAGCTATGCCTTGCTGTGGCTGGCCCGCAACCGCGGATGCGAAATCACCAGCCCGCTGAGCTGTCCAATCCCCTAGGCCCCAACTTCTTTCCGCCTACCAGTAAAGGCCCGCCAACCCCCTTCGCTGTAGTCCTATCCCTGCCCTTTGGCAAAAAAAATTTTGCCAAAGGAGGTGCCAATCCGTTTTTTTTGTGTATATTTGCAGCATGAAAAATGTTTTTTTTACTAGTCGGATGAAGATGGCCGACGTGATAGCCGCCAACCACAACCTCATACTTGTCATGCCTCGGCTTGGCATACCTCTGGGTTTTGGCGAACAGAGCGTTCAGGAGGTTTGCGACCATTATAAGATGCCTGTCGATTTTGTCCTTCTCATCTTTAATGTCTATACCTTCGACGACTATAATCCCGACGATAACATACTCAACCAGACATCGCTTCAGCATCTCGTGCCTTATCTTATGACCTCCCATCAGTACTATGTCAATGAGCGTCTTCCGCATATAGAACGCCATCTTATCCGTGTGGCACAACATGCCGGCGAGCGCTATGGTACGATACTCAAGACCTTCTTCTCCGACTATGAGAAAGAAGTCCTTGAACATTTTGCCGCTGAGGAACACGAGGTCTTCCCCTATCTCCACCAGCTCCTTGCAGGGAATCGTGATGACAGGATGGTGGTAGCGCACTTTGTTGACCATCACGCCGATTTGGTCGACAAGCTCACCGACCTTACGCAGATAGTATACAAGTATCTCCCGGGTGAGACAATGACCGAGGAACTCAACGAGCTGGTTTTTGGTATCCTGCAGCTTTCTTCTGATTTGCAGAAACATGCCAAGCTGGAAGAGAAAGTCCTCATGCCCTACATCATGCAGTTGGAAAGGAGTCTGACATGAAGCCCAAGCTCAATGTGCTCATTGCCGAGCCATCCGACATCATCCGCCAAGGGCTTATGTCGCTCATCGGCGACGAGGAGTTTGCCTTCTTAGCACCCCTACGTGACCTCTCTACGGACCTTCCCCAGCGTATTCCCCATCTGCAGCCAGACATCTTCATACTAAATCCGACTCTGCTGCAGTCGCCCGCCAAGATGCAACTTGCGGCTATCTCGCAGGCTCGCCCCCAGATGGCTATAGTGGCTTTGGTTTATCAGTATATTGAACCTCAACTCATGCAGTCTTTTAAGACCATTATCGACATCCGTGAGCAAGGCAGCAAGGTGCCTCAGTTGCTACGTGAATGCTGCCAAAATGTCGACGACACAACCGAGGAAAACTACGATCTCAGCGACCGCGAGTCGGAAGTGTTGGTACTGGTGGCCCAAGGCAACAGCAGTAAGGAGATTGCCGACAAACTCAATATTTCCATCCATACCGTTAACACCCACCGCAAAAACATTACCCACAAAACGGGCATCAAGTCGGTTGCGGGCTTGGCTGTCTATGCCATGCTGCATAATCTGGTATAACTAAATTATTGACTTATTTATATTAAAAGCTGATTTTTAAGAAATTCCACCAAAATCAAAATCTTGTCAAAATGACCGATCGCCTCTGGAACGCCAATTACACCAAAGTATGGATTGCCAACTTCATGATATTCTTCTCTTTCATGTTGTTGACGCCCCTGCTCCCCATTTATCTCAGCGAGCAGTTTGCTGCCAACAAAGACACCATTGGATGGGTCCTTTTTGGCTACTCTGTCATGGCGTTGGTGGCACGACTTTTTAGCGGTTTTATTGTTGACAGCTTTCCTCGTAAGATGGTGTTGCTAATCAGCTTCACCCTCTTCACCCTCTTTTTTGTAGGCTATGTGGCTGCCGGCACCCTCATGCTCTTTGCCATTGTCAGGACGCTGCATGGCTTACCCTTCGGTTCCACTACCGTGGCCAATAGTACGGTGGCCATCGACGTGTTGCCTTCCTCTCGTCGCACCGAGGGAATCGGTCTCTATGGCCTCAGCAACAATTTGGCTTCTGCCATCAGCCCCTCTATTGCCATCTGGATCTACATGACTACCCATAATTTCAATATAATCTTTTGGTTGGCAATGGGTGTTGCCACGGTTGGCTTGCTTATCGACAGCACCGTCAAAACGCGCCCACGAGCAAAGGTGGAAGGCAAACAACCCATCTCCCTCGACCGATTCTTCCTTATTAAGGGCTGGAGCGAGGCCCTCACGATGGTTTGTTTCGCTTTCTCTTACGGTGTTATGTCCACCTATGTTGCCATCTATGGCAAAGAACGTTTGGGCATCGGTGGGGGCTCCGGTCTTTTCTTTGCCCTTGTTTCCATTGGCCTGATTATCTCTCGTTTACAGGGAAATAAAGCCCTGCGTGAAGGCAGGATCGCCTACAATGCCTCCTTGGGCGTATGTGTTTCGTTGGTGGGGTATCTTGTTTTTGCCGCTGTGCCCAATATGGTGGGATATTATGGGGCTGCCCTGATTATTGGTTTGGGAAATGGACACATGTATCCTGCCTATCAGAATATGTTCATCAATTTGGCTCCCCATAGCCAGCGCGGCACCGCCAACAGTTCCATTTTGGTGGCTTGGGATATAGGAATGGGTATCGGCATCCTCTTGGGCGGCATCATAGCCGAGAACTATGGCTATACGATGGCCTTTTGGGTTGCTTGGCTGGTCAATCTTTTGGGGTTTCTTGGTTTTTGGCTTTATGTTAAGCACCACTATCTCAGCAACAGGCTGCGATAGGATTATCTTTTAGCCACTCTCTTACTATCAGTAACAATACGTGTGGGTACGACTCTGTTTGAGTCGGCCAGTTGGTGTGTGATTGATGGTTGGTTGGCTGTAGTCAGACTGATTACTATTTATTGTACACAGTACAAATATTGTTGTTTTGTTTTTTTTTTGTATTTTTGCAATGCATTAAATATAAATTTTAATTAATATATTAGAAACAAAAATATGAGTGCTAATGCATTAGGCGTGATAGCCGCAGTCATTTTGTTGGCATCGTTTGTCCTACGGGGTGAGAAGAATATCCGTTTGGTCAACCTGGTGGGTTGTGTTTTTCTCGTTCTTTGGGCAGTTCGGTCAAATCCCACCAATTTCATTCTGGTCTTCATGGGCATAGCTATCATTCTTGTCCATCTTGTCCAATTCTGGCACATGATCAAGGAGGCCAAGTCGAAGCGTGAACTTGCCAAGGCCGAGGCCAAAGTGGCCGATGCCGAAGCCAAGGCTGCCGATGCTGAAGCCAAGGCTGCCACGGCCCAGGCGCGCATGGCCGAAATCCAGTCTTATCACGAAAAACAATAGTTGCATACTTTGTTTCGGATGCTTGTCAAATTGTATTAGTCCTTCATACTCACATCAATATCAACCCAACGTTATGCTTAGAAAAATTCGCACCATTTTAGCTTGTCTCTTTTTTGCAGCCATCACTCTTTTGTTTTTGGACTTTACCGGCACCCTCCATCTCTATCTGGGATGGTTGGCCAAGATACAGTTCCTTCCTGCCGTGCTTGCGCTCAATGTGGGCGTAGTGCTGGCTTTGGTTGTCCTTACGTTGTTAGTCGGTCGTGTCTACTGTTCCGTCATCTGCCCCATGGGCGTTATGCAGGACTGTTTTAGCAGGCTGGGTGCCAAGGCCAAGAAAAACCGTTTCCATTATGCCAAAAACCATTGGATTCTGCGTGTTGTGGTGTTGGTGGTCTTTGTGTTGCTGATGGTTTTGGGCCTGAATGGGATTGCTATTCTCATCGCGCCTTATAGTGCATACGGCCGTATCGCCACCAACCTCTTTCAACCTGTTTATATGTGGATTAACAATCTATGCGCCTTTTTTGCCGAGCGGGCAGATAGCTATACCTTTTATAGCGTGGATGTGTGGGTGAAAAGTGGTCTGTTGCTCCTCATTGCGGCTGTGACTTTTGTGGTGATAGGGTTTCTCTCTTTCCGTTGGGGTCGTCTATGGTGCAACACCATCTGTCCTGTTGGTACGGTGCTGGGCTTCTTTTCGAAGTTTGCGCTGCTCAAACCCCGCATCGACCAAGACAAATGCATCAGCTGCAAGAAATGCGAGAAGAACTGCAAGTCTATGTGCATTGATATCAACAACCATAAGGTCGACTATTCGCGTTGTGTTGCATGCATGGATTGTATAGATAATTGTCCTGTGAAGGCTATCCGACTTGCTGCAGGTAAGAAAGGGGTCTCAGCTTCGGTTGCCGAAGGTGGTGCTCAGCCTGTTGGTGTCGAGAAGGAGCAAGGTGTTGACTCCAGCCGCCGCAAATTTGTTGTGACCACGGCTGCTGTGGGCGGAGCCATGTTGCTTCAGGCACAGGAGACGAAGGTAGACGGTGGTCTTGCCGTTTTAGAAGACAAGCAGCTGCCCGTTCGTCAGGTTCCTTTGAAACCATTCGGAGCAGTCAGCCTCAAACATTTCTCCAACCATTGTACCGCCTGTCAGCTCTGCGTGTCGGCATGTCCTGAGCAAGTCCTGCGTCCTTCAAAGGATCTCACCACCCTCATGCAACCCGAGATGCAGTTTGATCGTGGTTTCTGCCGTCCCGACTGCACCCGATGCAGCGAGGTGTGCCCCACGGCTGCCATCAAGAAAATAGACACGGCCCAGAAGAGTGCCATCAGTATCGGACATGCTGTTGCTGTCCATCAGAACTGTCTGTTGGCGCAGGGAGAGACCTGCAACGCATGTTCCCGCCATTGTCCTGCTGCTGCCCTCAGCATCGTGAGTGACCCCAGCACCGGACATAGCCGCATAGCTGTAAATGAGAGTCGCTGCATTGGGTGTGGTGCTTGTGAGCATTATTGTCCCGTGCGTCCCTTCTCGGCCATCTATGTTGAAGGCCGTCAAGCTCATACCGAGATTTAATCTGTTTTTTATAACCCCACTTCTTGAAACTTCAAAACAATACTAAAAATGAGTAAAATACTTGACACACTAAGTGTTGTAAAAACTGGCAAGTTTTGGAAAGAGCTTGTCATCATGACCCTAGGCATGGCAGTGGCTGCTGCGGCAGTCTATTATTTCTTGGTGCCCAGCAAACTCATCATCGGCACCATCTCGGGTCTTTCCATTGTTCTGAACAGTTTGTTTGAATTGGCAGGCATCCATATCGGCCTGTCGGTCATCATCATGGTCATCAATGCCATCCTGCTGATTTTGGCCTGGGTGCTTATCGGACACGAGTTTGGCGCCAAGACGGTCTACACCGCTATGATATTGGGTCCCTTGACCGACTTCTGGGATGCCATTCTCCCTTGGCAGACATTTGCGCACGACAATCCCATCACCGGTTCTCCCTCCGTCATGGGCGACCCCTGGCTCGATTTGTGTTGCTTTGTTCTGGTGCTGAGTGCTTCGCAGGCACTTATGTTCAGCATCAACGCCTCTACGGGTGGACTTGACATCCTGGCTAAGATTGTTAATAAATACCTCCACTTCGAGATTGGTACTTCGGTTAGCATTGCTGGTGCCGTTATCTGCTGCACCGCTTTCTTTATTAATGACTTCCGCATGGTTGTCATCGGTCTTATTGGTACTTGGATTAACGGCCTCGTGGTCGACTATTTCACAGCTTCCCTCAACAATCGCAAGCGCGTCTGCATCGTTTCGAAAGAGTATGATAGGTTGCGCCATTTCATCATCGAAGACCTCAGCCGAGGCTGCACCCTCTATGAGGTGATAGGCGGCTATAGCAACGAAAAGTCTATCGAGTTGGAAGCTCTCCTCACCAAAGATGAGTTCAGCAAGTTGATGGCTTATATCAAGGATAACGACATCCAAGCCTTTATGACAGCTGGCAATGTCAGCGAGGTCTATGGCCTTTGGACCAAACATAGCAAACGTCAGAAAATCCAGAAACAGATTGACCAGCGCTAAGACCTCTTTCGGTAACCCTTCCTTTCAGAAAAAATAGAATCAAATAGTTATTTGTTATGAGCAAACCCAAACGATACAACCGACGCTATCTTCCCATGTTATGGATAGGATTGGCTCTTTGGCTCCTTTCCATGCTGGTTTCCTACATCATGGAGAAGTCTGGCAATGCACCGGCCGGACAGGAATTCCTCATGGACATGGGCAAGTCAATCTTCCAAACCGTGCCATTTTTGTTGGTTCTACTATTTTGTTTCTTTCAGCCCATTTTGGAAGAACTTAGTTTCCGCCTGTGGGGTGTTGGCAAGAAATGGATGACTATCCTTTGTCTTGTCCTCATGACATTATTTGCTGTCAGCGAAATGGGTATGTGGGGACTGCTCTTCGTCGCCCTTTTCATTGTCGTGTGGGTTACCGTGAAAGACAAGGTCTTGCAGAATTGGCTCAACGCCCTCATCACCTCGGCATGCTTTGCCCTCTGCCACATCTCGGGCTTTGCTGGTTTCTCCATCGGCATGGTCTTGGGGCTGTTGGACATCTTTGGCATGGCATTGGTCATGTGCTGGTTGACCATCAATATCAGTTTTTGGCTCTCCTGCCTACTGCATGTGCTCAACAACAGTTTGGCCATTCTTGTTCCGCTGCTTTTCCTAACCAATCCTGTTACCGTTACCAACGATAATGCAACCCTTAGCATCGAGCCGCTGCGGCCTTTTGCTAATAATGACCAACTATTTGAAAATCAGGCTTACCTTTCGACGCTTGATTCCAATACGAATGCTTTCTATTTGGTGGGTGAGCCTGCCCGGATAGCATCTATGCTGGCCGATGTGGCTGATACTACCAGGGATGTACATTACGACTGGGAGTCGAAGAACGAATCTCTTGAGGAGCGTGTGGTCTTCCGTGTCGAGTACAACCAGCCCCAGCAGCCCAACTTCACCCAATTGCTGCATGCCTTCTGCGAGAGTGTCAAGAAGTATGACGAGGACCAGCTGTTGACTTTCGACACCTCAACGACACAGCTCAAAGAAATATGGTTACGTTACCCCGACCACGAGGAGATGCTGACCCCCGAGAGTGTGGATGCAAGTGTGGCAATCAGCCGCATCTTAAATCCACGTTTCTCAACCCGAGGCAACCTCCTGTGCGAAGAATACGAAAAGGCCCCTGACTCCTCAATGGTTCTCAAGTACTATTGTCTTGAACGTCAGAGTGCCCTGCCTGAACAATTCAAGGATCTTGGGACTATGTTCGACCAAATATACGGCTTTAGCATCGAACTCCGCCCTGCCAAAGAGATCCGTCTCATCACCATTCAATAACGCTGCCAATCAACGGCACTATCGCTTTTCAGCACCCCAATCACAAAAACAAATCACCTCATGAATAGAAGACAATTTCTCAAATCCCTTGGCGCAGGTGCCCTGGCCACCACAGCCTTGGCCGCCGGTTGCGACAATCCCAACCAGACTCAGGCCGAAGGCTTCGCTCTTGGCGAAGTACCCACCGACAAGATGACCTATCGCACCGGCACCCACGGCGAGAAGGTCTCCCTCCTTGGCTACGGTTTCATGCGGCTGCCAACCGTCGACCCTGACAATCGCGAGAGCGACTTGGACCAAGACACCATCAACGAGCTTACCGACTACGCCTTGGCCCATGGTCTTAACCTCTTCGATACCTCGCCCCGCTACTGCAAGGCCCGCTCAGAAAATTCCCTGGGCATAGCCCTCTCGCGCCACAAACGCGAGGACTATCTCATCAGCACCAAGCTCTCCAACCAGAGCTACGACATTTGGACTCGCGAGGGTAGTATACGCATGTTCGAGGAGTCTTTTGAGAAATTGCGTGTGGATTATATCGATTTCTATATGCTCCATTGCATAGGTCTTCCTGCCCGCGACAACCAAGGCAATACCATCGATCCCATGAAGGCTTTCTACGGTCGCTTCATCGACAACGGCATCCTCGATTTTCTCATCGAGCAACGTGCCAAAGGTCGCATCCGCAACCTCGGTTTCTCCTACCACGGCGATGTCAAGGTTTTCGACGAAGCCCTCTCCATGCACGACCGTGTCCATTGGGACCATGTCCTTATTCAGCATAACTATATCAACTGGCAGCATGCCGGTGCCCTTGCCGAGGATGGCCAAAGTGGCGATGCCAACTCCGAGTACCTCTATGGCGAGCTTGCCAAGCGTGACATACCGGTCTTCGTCATGGAGCCGCTCTTGGGTGGTCAGTTGGCCTCCATGCCCCAGTTTGCTGTCGACGAAATGAAACGGCGTGAGCCTGAGCAGAGCGTGGCTTCATGGGCATTCCGTTATGCAGGCAACTTGCCCCGCATCCTTACCGTGCTCAGCGGCATGACCTATATGGAGCACCTGCAGGACAATCTCCGCACCATGTCGCCCCACAAGCCCCTCACCGAAGATGAGCTGGCCATGCTCAAGGACATTGCTGTCCGCTATGCCGGCATCTCGCTCATTCCCTGTACCAGCTGCCAGTACTGCATGCCGTGTCCCTATGGTTTGGACATCCCCACCATTTTCGCCCATTACAACAAGATGGTCAACGAGGGCAATGTCATTGCCGACGACCTTGCTGAGGACGCCACCTGCGACGAACGCCGTGCCTATCGCAAAGCCCGCAAAGCTTTCTTGGTGGGTTACAACCGCGCCGTAGAGCCCGACCGGCAGGCCGACCGCTGCATTGGCTGTGGCAAATGTCTTCCCGAGTGTCCCCAGCAAATCGACATCCCCGGCAAGATGCGCATGATTGAGGAGCTGTAGCCACAATTAATAACAACCTTTTAAACACCTACACTTATGAATCTCTTATTTCTTGGCACTTGGGAAATCATTCTCATTGTGTTAGTCGTCCTCTTGCTCTTTGGTGGCAAAAAAATCCCCGAGCTGATGAAAGGCCTTGGCAAAGGAGTCAAAAGTTTTAAAGATGGTATGAACGGACTCGAAGACCCCCAGGGATCTCAGCCTACTGACAAGCCTTCAAATTCTGCCAAGGAAGATTCCTCCCGTGATAACACCAACCAAGAGTCTTAGTACGCTAACGTTCTCTTAGAAGGTGGATTTCTGGGATCATCTTGGTGAACTGCGCACCTGTCTCCTCAAGGCATTGGTGGCCGTGGTGCTGTGTGCCGTGGTGGCTTTTTGCTGCAAGGACCTTCTCTTTGCCATTGTGATGGCTCCCAGCAAGAGCAGTTTTGTCACCTACAGGCTTTTTACACGCTTGTCCGGTGTGGGCACCCATTTCGAGATATCTCTCTTCAATCCCGAACTGGCACAGCAATTTCTTGTCCACATGCGGGTGGCTCTTTGGATGGGTTTGTTGGTCGTGTCGCCCTATGTGTTGTATCTGCTGTTCCATTTTGTTGCCCCTGGCCTTTATGCCCATGAGCGTCGATATGCCGTGCAGGCTGTTGGAACGGGCTATCTGATGTTTCTTATAGGTGTGGCACTCAATTATTTTATTATATTCCCATTCACCTTCAGGTTTTTGGGTACCTATCAGGTCAGTCCCGACGTGCCCAATCAGATTGCCCTCACCTCCTACATCAGCATGCTGCTTATGCTTTGCCTTGTCATGGGTGTTGTCTTTGAGTTGCCGGTCCTCTGTTGGCTTTTGGCCAAAATAGGCGTTCTCAAGGCCCAATACATGACTCGTTACCGTCGTCATGCCATTGTGGTCATCGTCATCCTTTCTGCCATCATCACCCCCACAGGCGATGCCATCACCCTTTCTGTTGTGGCGCTCCCCATCTACATCCTTTATGAAATCAGCGTCGGTGTGGTCCGGAGGGTGGAAAAACACCCAAGGGCAGCAAGCGATGCCAACACCTAATCGTTCATCTTTTTATACCAATATCTATGAAAAAACTATCGCTCTTACTCCTTTCCTGTTGTCTCTTTTATACTGGGGTGGCTCAAGAGGCTGCCAATGCCTTAGCCTCCCGCATATTGGGTCAGCAGGCTTCGCATTTTCGTTTTGTAAAGCAGGATGCTGCCCATGATTACTTCACTCTCCAGCAACAAGGCAGCCTTATTGTCATCACCGCCAACAACGACAACTCCATGGCGGTCGGACTCAATTATTATCTCAGGGAGTACGCACACACCCATGTCTCTTGGCATGCTGGCGAACCTGTGGAGCTGCCTGAATTCTTGCCAAAGGTACCTGAGCCTGTCACCCAGTTGACTCGCATGCCTGTGCGTTTCTTCCTCAACTATTGTACCTATGGCTATACCATGGCATGGTGGCAGTGGCCTGAATGGGAGCGATTTATCGATTGGATGGCACTCAACGGGGTCAACATGCCCTTGGCACTTACGGGTCAGGAGGCCGTCTGGCAGGAGGTTTGGCGCGAGATGGGCATGACCGACGATGAAATCCGTGCCTATTTCAGCGGCCCGGCTCATCTGCCTTGGCACCGTATGGCCAATCTCGACGGTTTCGGAGGCCCTTTGCCCCAAAGTTGGATAGACGGACAGAAGGAATTGCAGAAGAAAATCCTTGCCCGCGAACGCCAACTGAACATGACTCCCGTGTTGCCAGCCTTTGCAGGACATGTGCCCAAACAGCTGGCCCTGCTCAATCCGCAGGCCGACATCAAACCCCTGAGTAGTTGGTGTGGTTTTGAGCCTACCTATTTTATGAACTCTACCGACAGCCTTTTTGGTGTCATTCAACGCAAATACTTGGAGAAACAAACCGCACTTTATGGAACCAACCATATCTATGGTATTGACCCTTTCAACGAGATGGACCCGCCCAGTTGGGAGCCTGACTATTTGGCCAGCGTTTCGCGCAACATCTATACCTCTCTCCAGCAGGTCGATGCCGATGCCCAATGGCTGCAAATGACGTGGGTCTTCTATTATAAACGCAAACAGTGGACACCCGACCGCCTCCGTGCCTACCTCACGGCTGTGCCAGAGGGAAAGATGCTCTTGCTCGACTATTTCTGCGAAAAGACCGAGGTGTGGCGACAAACCGAGGGTTTCTACGGTCAGCCTTACATCTGGTGCTATCTGGGCAATTTCGGTGGAAATACCATGCTGGTGGGTGACCTGCATCAGTTAGATGCCAAACTCTCTCAGGCCTATCTCGACCAAGGAGGCAATATGGTGGGCGTGGGCTCTACCTTGGAGGGCTTTGACTGCAGTCCTCAGATTTTCGAGTTCCTGTTGGAGCATCCGTGGCTTCCAAACCAGACTAACAGTAGGGTAGGGGAGTTCACCCGTCAATGGGCCGACCTACGCTATGGCAAACCTTGCGCCTCTCAACGTCAGGCATGGCAGCTATTGGTCGATTCGGTTTACAAGGATTGGTCATTTTACGGGCTCGGCACCCAAATGGTGGCTCGTCCCTCTTTGTCGGGTCATGGCACCTATTACACCAAGCCTTTCTATTCTTACGACAATGCCACCCTTCTGCGTGCCATCCGCCTGATGCTCAAGTCGCCCTCTTCGCGCCAGAGCTATCGTTATGATGTGGCCAACCTGCTTTCCCAGTGGTTGGGCAACCATTTCATGGAGGTGCGTGATGCTTATACCGATGCCTACCGCACCGGTAACATCGAGGCCATGCACCACTACCGTGCTTTGGCTGAACGTATGATTTTGGATGCCAATAGTTTGCTTGTCAATATAGGCTCCAGTTCTTTCTATCCATGGGTATCGGCAGCACGCTGTTGGGGCAGCAACGAGAGCGAGAAGCGCTACTATGAAACGCAGGCCCGCACCCTTCTCACCATTTGGGGTGGTCCCGTCCTCAACGATTATGCCAATCGCCTCTGGGGTGGGCTCTTAGAGCAGTATTATCTGCGCCGTTGGCAGCTTTTCTTCGACGAGGTTGAAAATGCTGTCCGGCAAGGCACTCCCTTTGATGAAAAAGCATTTGACGCTACCCTCCGTAAGTTTGAAACATTTTGGGCTACAGGTTCCTATCTCAAGAATCGACCCCAGATTGATGCCTCAAAACTCTTGCAGCAGGCCCAGTACATACTGCGCAATATCGATCAAGGGGTTTACAAGGTGCCCGACCGTGCCACTCAGGTGATGACAGAGTACATGCAACGCTATCCCGAGGCGCAGCTGCAGGATATCTACAAGACATGTTATCAGGATGTTTATGGCCCTGGCCATCTCATCAAGGATTCAGTTTCCTGTGCCCAGTATATCGTGTTGGAGATGCAGAAGATGCAGGATTCCACCCCTGTCGAGACGGCACGCACCTTCCCCGATTATGAGTATTGTGGCATAGAGGGAAATTATGTCCGAGTCAGCTTGCGCGTCATTATGGATGGGCGTGTCCCATTGGAGGAATATGTGCGTTTGTTCTTGCAGAGTGCCAATTCAGCCACGGGCACCAAGATGCCCTCCTATGATTGGCGCGGACTTTGGAGCCGCTTGGCTGTCAAGGCTGCCAATGTCACTCCCCAGCCCAAAAACTATCTTGCCGACAGGGATGCGCTCATGGCCCATCTTGAGGATGGAGGCGGAGCGGTACACCACAGCGACCGCTTCAACCGTCATTACAACCCCCATTATCGCATCTTCCGTCGCGATCTTTTTGAACAATTTATCCTGCCGAAGCTCTAACTGAGTGATTGAATCTTCTTTCCAGTCTTTTTGGTTAAAAATTTGCAAAAGATGGAGAAAAGTCGTATTTTTGCAATGTCCTATTGTTGGATTTTTTGATAAATAAAATGATATAATAATTTAAACTACAATATTATGGCACTTCACATAATCAATCATCCAATGGTTCAGCACAAGCTGACCATTATGCGCAAAAAAGAAACTGGCACCCGTGAATTTCGTGAACTCCTAAAGGAAATAGGCATGCTTATGGGTTATGAGGTAACCCGCGACTTCCCATTGGTGCCGGTGCAAATCGAAACGCCCATGCAGACCATGGTGGCCCACGAAATTGCCGGCAAGAAGGTGGTGGTGGTGCCCATCTTGCGTGCGGGTCTTGGCATGGTTGACGGCCTCCTTACCCTCATCCCGGCTGCCAAGGTCGGACATATCGGCATGTACCGCGACGAGACCACCCACCAGCCTGTCTTCTACTATTATAAGATGCCCGAAGGCAAGGATCGTATGGTAATTCTCACCGACCCCATGCTGGCAACTGGTGGAAGTGCCTGCGATGCTATCCGTCGCTTAAAGCAGGATGGCTACACCAACATCCGCATGATGTGCCTGGTGGCTGCTCCCGAAGGTCTCAAACGCGTCCAATCTGAGTTCCCCGAGGTGGACATCTACACCGCCTCTCTCGATGAGAAACTCAACGACGACTGCTATATCCTCCCTGGTTTAGGCGATGCCGGTGACCGCATTTTCGGCACCAAATAATCCCAGAGGCGACAATACTGGGGCAATTGCTTAAGCAAGAATCATTATAAATATAGTATTAATCAAAAACAATCACTTATGGCTAAGATTTCTACCAATGAAGCGGTCTACGATGCTCGCCAACTGGGCAAAGGCCGTATGCTGGTGCTGGGCTTCCAGCACATGTTTGCCATGTTCGGTGCAACCATCTTGGTGCCCACCATCACAGGGCTCTCAGTTTCCGCCACCCTTCTTTTTGCCGGTTTGGGCACGCTGCTGTTCCACTGGTTCACGAAGTTGAAGGTGCCTGCCTTCCTTGGCTCCAGTTTTGCCTTTTTGGGTGGCTATGCCACAGTAGTAGCCATGGGTGAAGGCTTAGGCATGACCCAGGCTCAGGCGTTGCCCTATGCCTGCATCGGCGTGGTAGCAGCAGGTCTGCTCTACTTTGTGCTGGCGGCATGTGTCAAAGCTTTTGGTGTCCACCGAGTCATGAAACTCTTTCCTCCGGTGGTCACAGGCCCTATCATTATTGCCATCGGACTTATCCTGGCGGGTAGTGCCATCAACAACATCCTCACCAATTGGTGGATAGCCATTATCGCTATTTTGGTAGTAATTGTTTGCAATATCTGGGGCAAAGGCATGATTAAGATTATTCCCATCCTGTTGGGTGTGCTGGTCTCCTATGTGGTGGCAGCCATTTTTGGACAATTGGAACCTGTCAAGGTGCAGGCCCTACATGATGCCGCCTGGGTGGGTGCCCCATTCCATTGGAGCAACACAGGCCTCTATGCCTTCAGCGAGGGCAACTGGAGCTTCCTCCTCACGGCCATCATTGCCATCATGCCAATTGCTCTGGCTACTATGATTGAGCATATTGGCGACATCCTTGCCATCGGCTCCACGACCAACCGCAATTACATCGAGGACCCCGGTCTCCACCGCACCCTCATGGGCGATGGTGCCGCCACCATTCTGGCCTCCCTTTTTGGTGCTCCAGCCAACACCACTTATGGCGAAAATACGGGCGTGCTCAACCTCACCCGTGTGTTCGACCCCCGTGTAATCCGTATTGCTGCGGTCATTGCTGTCATCTTCAGTTTCTCACCTAAGTTTGCCGCTTTGGTCTATGCCATGCCCACGGCCACCATTGGTGGTGTGTCGCTCATTCTCTACGGCATGATTTCCTCTGTGGGTATTCGCAGTTTGGTGGAGAATCATGTCGACCTGACCAATTCGCGCAACCTCATTATCACGGCGCTCACCCTCACCTTGGCCATCGGCATCAGCTATGGCTGTCCCAACGGTGCCATCCAGTTTGGCAAGGTGGCACTCTCTGGTCTTGCCATCGCTGCCATTATAGGCATCCTGGCAGCTGTGTTCCTGCCAACCGACAAGGTTGACGACCTGGATGTGAAAATTGTCACAGAGGACGAAAAAGAATTTGCCGAAGTAGATAAATAAAAAGCTTGTTAAACCCCGATAGGCCGTGTTGAAGTGCTTCTTCCACGGCCTATCTTAAATGATGTATTTGTACAGAATAAAAAAATGAAGAGAATCGTTCTACTGCTGATGCTCCTCCCTTTGCTCACTTATGCACAGGGGGGCAGAACTCACAAGAAACAACAACAGCCAAAAGAACCCCAAGTCCGCAACGTTATCTTTGTGGTGGGTGATGGCATGGGTGTGGCACAGGTCTACGCCTCTGTGGTGGCTCAGAGGGCCGACAACAGCGTCTTTCTGCGCTTCCCCTACTCTGGCTTCTCCCGCACCTACTCTCACAACCGTTACACCACCGACAGCGGTGCCGGTGGCTCGGCGTTGATGACTGGCCATAAAGTGGAGAACTACCACATTGCCCTTGGCCCCGACGGCACGGCCTATCCCTCTATCCTCAGTTACGCCAAACAACATTATGGCAAGGCTGCCGGCTTTGTTGTCACTAGTAGCGTTCTCGATGCTACCCCTGCTTCCACCTATGCCCATGTTACCAACCGCAAACTGTTTGACTCCATCAGCATGCAGATGGCACAATGCGACTTTGAGGTGATGATAGGTGGTGACCTCAATCACTTCAAACCCGAGAACCGTCGCGACGGCTTTGCGCCCCTCGATACCCTTCAGGCTCGTGGCTATGCAATGGCCTACAATACACTTGACCTGATGGCTCTCAAAGGTCGTCGCATCTGTGGCCTGCTCTCTCCCGATAATCCTCCTAAGGCAATGGAGCGTGGTCGCATGCTCACCCTGGGTACACTCAAAGCCATTGAAACGCTTAATGTGAGCGACAATGGCTTTGTGCTGATGGTCGAAGGCTCCCAAATCGACTGGGCTTGCCACAACAACGACAGCGCATACCTCATGGACGAATTGGCTGACTTTGAGGACATGCTTTCGGCTGTGTTGGATTTTGCCAAACACGACGGGCATACCCTTGTCGTGGTTACTGCCGATCATGAGACGGGCGGTCTCACCCTTCTCAACGGTAACATAGCCACTGGGCAAAGCAAACCCTCATGGGCCACCGGCAGCCACTCGGGCATCATGGTACCCGTCTTCGCTTTCGGCCCTGGTGCCGAAAACTTCACCGGCATCATGCAGAACAGCGATTTCTTTAATAAAATCATCCGTATTCTTGAGAAATAAAGTTTATTGTTTGCCTCTAATCATCGCCTTGAAAAGGTGACCCAACGGCAACGCCATGGGTAATTCAACGAAGGCGTTCTGGTTTTAATAATTGCTTATGATAAAATTCTGTGTCAAGTTGGTGCAACGTTGGCTGCCCGAACCTTTTATCTTTGCCATCATCCTTACCTTGGTGGCTGCCTGTCTGGCTATGCCCATCTGCCATCAAACCCCCATCGAGGTCATCGAGCATTGGGGTGGTGGTGTTTGGAACCTGCTGGCCTTTGCCATGCAGATGGCTTTGGTGTTGGTATGCGGCTCTACTCTGGCTGCGGCTCCTGCCATCAAGCGGGCCATCAGCTCTCTGGCTGGCATCCCCAAAAGTCCTGCGGCTGCCATAGCCCTCGTTACGGGAGTTTCTGCCATCGCTTGCTGGCTCAACTGGGGTTTTGGCTTAATCGTGGGTGTCATTTTTGCCAAAGAGATTGCTCGCCGTATGCAGGGTGTCGACTATCGTCTACTTATTGCTTCTGCCTATAGTGGCTTCGTGGTTTGGCATGCCGGTTTGTCGGGCTCTATACCCCTCACCATGGCCACCCCCGGCGAAGCTCTCACCAAGGCTACCAATGGGGTTCTTACCAGCCCTATTCCTGTCTCGCGTACCATCCTCGATCCCCACAACTTGGTCATCGTTGCGCTGGTTATTGTGGCCATCGTGGTCACCAACACCCTCATGCACCCCAAGAAGGATGTGGTTACAGTCGACCCCGCCCTTTTGGAGGAAGAGAACGTGGCCGTTGTCAAACCCGACAAAGCCAATATCACACCGGCTCAGCGCATGGAGCATTCCAAGTTGCTGGCGTGGATTGTGTCGTTGATAGGTTTCACCTATCTGGTTATTCATTTGGGATTCCGTGGAGGCTCTTTCGACTTGGGTAGTGTCATCATGCTGTTCCTTTTTCTGGGTGTCCTGCTGCATGGCACCCCGCTGGCATACGTGCGCGCCTTTACCAAGGCTGCCACAGGTGCTTCGGGCATCATCTTGCAGTTCCCGTTCTATGCAGGCATCATGGGTATCATCACCGGCATTGGTGCCAGCGGCATCTGCTTCGGCACAGTCATCAGCAATGCCTGCATCTCCATTTCCACACCTACCACCTATCCTTTGCTGACCTTTATCTGTGCTGCCGTGCTGAATATGTTTGTACCTTCGGGTGGTGGCCACTGGGCCATCCAGGCCCCCATCATGTTTGCTGCCGGTGCCGACCTTGGTGTTGATCCGGGTCTGACAGGCACAGCCATCGCATGGGGCGACGCATGGACCAATCTTATCCAGCCCTTCTGGGCCATCCCTGCCCTTGCCATTGCCAAACTCGATGCCAAAGACATTATGGGCTTCTGTCTCATCGACCTCCTCATTACGGGCATTATCATCTGCTCCGGCTTAGTGATATGGGCGTTGTAGAGAGCTAGTATTGTAATCTATATTGAGAGGGGATAGAAACGATAGAATAATAAATCTGTCGAATCTATCCCCTCTAACAATTCAATTGCAACGATTGGGTGAATAATCCCAAATCGGTCATAAGGGTTTGTGCCAGATTAGTATTTATTTCGAGCAGATTGGCCACATCGCTGGCGACGGCGTGAAGAAAGCATCCAGTGGATGGTTTCGATAGCGAAGCGGAGAACAAAGCTACGACGAGACAGGGATATGGTCGAGATGCCGGAAGAAATGCTGAGATGGCCAAAAAGACTTTAAAAACCTAAAATTAATAAAGAAGTCAGCCTAATGACCGATTTGGGATAATGCTTTACAGTTTCATCGAGAGCGATATCCGGTGTCTCCTCAGGTCTACCTCTATCACTTTCACTTTCACGTGCTGATGCAGGTGAACCACTTCGTTGGGGTCAGCCACGCGGCGGTTGGCCAGTTGGCTGATATGCACCAGCCCGTCCTGATGCACGCCCACATCCACAAAGGCGCCAAAGGCAGTAATATTGGTGACGATACCCGGTAGTATCATACCCTCCTTCAAGTCTTCGAGACGGGTTACATTCTTGTCAAACTCAAAGACCTCAAAACGGGCGCGGGGGTCCAGTCCTGGCTTGTCCAGCTCTTTCATGATATCCTGCAGGGTGGGCAGGCCGCAATCGGCGGTAACGTATTTCTCTATCTTTATTTTCTGTCGCAACTCCTTGCTGGCCATCAGCTGCTCGACGGTGGTGCCGGCATCTTTGGCCATTCTCTCCACCAAGGCATAGCGTTCGGGGTGAACGGCGCTGCGGTCCAACGGATTGTCGCTTTCGCGCACACGCAGGAAGCCCGCACATTGCTCAAAGGCTTTGTCGCCCAAACGCTCCACCTTTTTGAGTTCGCTGCGCGACTCGAAAGGGCCCTCTTGGTTGCGGTATTCCACAATCTTGTCGGCCAAAGCCGGACCAATGCCGCTGACGTAGCTCAGCAGCTCGCGGCTGGCGGTGTTCAGTTCCACGCCCACGCTGTTGACGCAGCTCACCACCACGTCTTCAAGGCTTTCTTGCAGCATCTTCTGGTTGACATCGTGCTGATACTGACCCACTCCGATGCTCTTGGGGTCAATCTTCACCAGCTCGCTCAGCGGGTCCATCAACCGACGGCCGATACTAACGGCACCACGCACGGTGACATCATAGTCGGGAAACTCGCGGCGTGCCACGTCTGAGGCGCTGTAAACCGAGGCCCCGTTCTCGCTCACCATGACGGCAATAAGTTTACCTTTGAAATGGCATCGTTTCACCACCTCTTCGGTTTCGCGGCCTGCCGTGCCGTTGCCGATGGCGATGGCCTCGATGTGGAAGGCTTCCACTAGGGCCTCCAGCTTGGCAATGGCGGCACGCTCTTCGCGCACAGAGGTGAACGGGTAGATGGTCTCATTGTGCAACAGCTGTCCTTGAGCATCCAGGCAGACCGTCTTGCAGCCTGTGCGGAAGCCGGGGTCGATGGCCAGGATGCGTTTCTGCCCAAAAGGGGGTGCCAGTAGCAGTTGGCGCAGGTTCTCGGCAAAGACGCGGATGGCCTCTTTGTCGGCCTTTTCTTTCAGCAGATTGTAAAATTCGGTCTCTATGGAAGGAGCCAGAAGCCGTTTATAGCCATCGCGGACGGCCATACGAACCTGTTCGGAAGAGTCGTAGCGACCACTCACGAATTGGCGTTCCAGCGTCTCGTAGGCGGGGTCGTCGCTCTCGGGCATCACATGCACACGCAGCACGCCCTCTTCCTCACCCCTAAAGAGGGCAAGGATGCGGTGCGACGGGGCCCGCATGGCGTTCTCTTTCCAGTCAAACCACGACTCGAATTTGCCGCCTTCCTCCTCTTTGTTTTTCACCACCTTGGAGGAGAGCATGGCACTCCGGCGGAAGAGGTTGCGCACTTTGTTGCGGGCCTGAGCGTTCTCGCTGACACGCTCAGCTATGATGTCGCGGGCACCTGCCAAGGCATCGTCGATGGTGTTCACCCCCTTCTCGGGGTTGATGTATTTCTCGGCCAACTGGTCGAGGTGGCAGGAGTATTGTTTCTGTATCTCATTGGCCAGCGGCTCCAATCCTCGCTCCACGGCCATGGTGGCACGGGTGCGGCGTTTGGGTTTATAGGGGAGATATAGGTCTTCCAACTCCGTCATATTGGTAGCGGCAAGGATTTGTTTCTCCAACTCGGGAGTCAGCTTGCCTTGCTCGTTGACAGAGGAGAGGATGGCCTCACGCCGTTTGTCCAACTCTTTGAGACGGAGCAGCAGGTCGCGGATGGTGGTAATCTGCACCTCGTTCAAACTGCCTGTGGCCTCTTTGCGGTAACGGGCTATGAAAGGCACCGTTGCCCCTTGTTCAAGTAGTTCGATGGTTTTCTCGACCTGACGAGTGCCGAGGTTGAGTTGCTCGGCGATGGTGGAAGCGTAGGACATTATTGTTTATAGTTTATTGTTTATAGTTTATTGAAAGTTTAGAGTTTAAAGTTTAGAGTTTAGAGTTTAAAGTTTAGAGTTTAAAGTTTAAAGTTTATAGTTTATTGACATGATGTGTGTGTGTGGGCTCATTTAGTTTTTTTTTGAAATGCAAAGATACAATTTTTCTGTCATTAACCAACAAAAAAAACGGAACCCAACAAAAAAAAAGAGCCCGCTTGCGCAGGCTCTTCATGCTATGACTTGCAAGAAAAGTTATTTCTTGACAATCTTCTGAGAGGAGACACCGTTGTTGGTGATCACGCGGACGTAGTAGATGCCATTAGCGAGGTTGCTCATGTTGATAGCATTCACGTTCTTCTCGGTCATAACGGTGCGGCCGTTGATGTCGATAACGCTGACTTCCTGAACGCCCTCAGCTTCAATGTTCAGAACACTGGTGGTGGGGTTAGGATAGAGGTCAACAGAAATCTCGTTAGCGTTGTTGATACCAGCGTGGTTGCCAGCAATCACCTCAACGTCGTCAATGAGCATCCAGTACACATCGGTGCTGTTGTGGTGACGGAAGGCGATGCGGATGGTCTGACCAGCGAAAGCTGAGAGGCTCATGCTCTTCAGGGTGTAATGATGAGAGGTGAGGGTGCCGGTGAAAAGGGTGTTGGTGAAGTCGGCGGGGCTGCTGCCAGTGGTGGAAACGAGCACGCTGTAGTTCTCGGTGTAGTAGTTACTGTCGACAGCACCCACATAGTAGTTGAGGGTAGCACCTTCAGCGGGGATAATAATTTCAGGAGAAATCAGGTAGTTGTCGGGGTTGAGAACACCAATGTTGTTGATGTAGGAAGCAGAACCCATAGCGCCAGAGCCAGTGTGGCCGCTCACTCCTGAGAAGACATCGGAGATATTGTACCAACCGTAACCGTCGCCATCGTTGTCGATGTTGCTCCAGCAACCCATGTCATCGTTGGCTTCGAAGCCGCAGGTGAAGGGCAGGCTCTGAGCATTGCAGTTGAAAATGTTGATGGTGGTGGTGGCGGTGGTGGTACCGGTGGTGTTGGTGACAGCCAGGGTCACAGTATAGGTACCATCATTATTCCAGGTGCTGGAAGCGGTCTCTGAGGAAGCGGAAGCGGGGTTGCCGCCTTCGAAAGTCCAGCTGTAACCGGTGATAGCGTCAACGCTGGTCACATTGCAGGTGAAGTTCACCTGGGTGCCGGCGATGGCGGAAGCGGGGCCATTGATGCTGACAATGGGAGCCTGGCCGGAACGGGGATAGCGGGAGAGGAGGGCCTGGATGTTGGCCATGGAACCAGCGACATTGCTGTAAGCGACTAATTCGTTAGCGATATTGAGGTCGCAGAAGTAACCTTCAGGAGTGATGAAGAAAAGGGTGGGGACATAGCCCTGGTAGAGGCTGAGGCAGGTGTTCATGCAGGTTCCATCAGCGTCATCGTCGATGATGGGGTACTCAATGGAGTCGCCGTTTGCGGTGTGAGTCCAGTCGCCATAGGTTAAATCGCCGTAGGTGCTGCCACCCGCGGGTCCGAAGATCTGAGCGGTGGTGTTGCTGCTTTCGCACTCAACCCAGATTACCTGGATGTCTTCGAGGGCGTCAATCTGCTCCAGAAGGCCGCTGTTGTGCATGTTCCAGCAGGGACCGCACCAGGTGCAGCTGTAGTCGATGACGACGCATTTGCCGGCATCGAGGTAGCTCTGCAGGCTAACGGTGTTGCCATAGACGTCGGTAGCGGTGAAAGGAGTGCTGATGTGACCCCATTGAATATTGTCAATAGCATCCTTAGCGGTGAGGTCGACAATGCTTTTGTTTTCCTTTACAAGGCGCTCATATTTGTTCTGAGCGGAAACAACGGTGCCCAAAAGCAGAGCCAATGCAACGAATAAAATTTTTTTCATCTATTTTTTTGTCTCGTTATTAGCCATCAGACCCATCGGCTTTGATTATTAATTAGTTAGAACTTTATTTTGTATTCTTTTTTTATCATTACAAGTTGCAAAAATACATTTTTTTTTTGATTTGAACGTATTTATTTGTCTAAAAGATTTTAAATTTTTATTCACACCCTTTGCTCCTCAGTCACAAAATCCACATCTTGCTGGTACTAAAAGACATGTGCGACCCTTTCGCCCCGATGCCCCCTATTCTGTGAGTACCTAATAGTTGTATTGAATTATTGCATCACGACCTCACTTGGAAAGATGTTTAGGAAGGAAAGGCTCAAAAAAGTAAAGTGACCAATGACCCGAGCGTTTCTGTTGTTTCAGTTTCAGTTCGATTTCAGAGGGTCAGATTTTTTTCAATCCCCTTTTTTCTTATTATTAGGAGGATAGAAATTGGATCCCTCCCAAAAACAACAGAAACAACTGAAACTGAAACGCTCGGCTCTCTATAAATTCACCTAAAAAGCAGAATGTCAATATGTACGACATTGCAACAACAACAGCTCCCAAGATGCTGACCTTTCGGAAGAGGGACAGAATGCATCCAAATTCTCTTCTCACAGGCCTCAAAAGACATGCCTGAACCCCTCGTTATGATGCTTTTCTCGGTCGATGGCACTCACATAAGCGGTTCTGAATTTCAGCATCCGTACCTTTGTGGAAGGGACCTTGTGGTCAAATGGCCACTTGGATGGCCGATTCCTGCGGCAACAAGGGCCAATTGACCAATCTTGATAAAGGCTATCTGTTACTAATGTCATGCACACAGCTATGTCATGTACACGACATGGGGCTGAAGAAACCCGTCCTGGGGCAACGAACCCTTCTGAGCGCTCACGGGCCTCATAGGGGAAATAGGTCAAGTAAGATGCCCCGTTCTTCCAATAGACAGTTCTTCCAATTAAAAAATGGCATACCAAATCCCCTTTATATTATATATAACTAATTAATATATAATTAATTATATAGATAATTAGAGAAGTTGGAATACCCAAAAAATGAATTGTCTAAACTGTCTTTTGGAAGATAATGTTAAAATTTATGTTTCATTATTCTCCTAAAAAGCAAAAACACAATAAAATACTATATTAACAATAAGACCGCTCCCAAGATGCCGACCCTCGGCAAAGGGACAGAATGCATTCGAATTATCCCCTCCCAGGCCTCAAAAACTATGCTTTTTCTCCTTATTACGATATTTTTTACCCTATTTGGCAACCATGTGGGTGTTTTTTAAATTCAGCATCTCGACCTCATTAGATAGAACTTTGTGGCCAAATGGCCATTTTTGTCGCCAAAATGGGCGGTAACCAGGGCCAATTATCCATTCTTGTTAAGGCTATCTGACGCAAATGTCGTGCTCACGACAAGAGGCTGAAGAAACCCGTCCTGGGGCAACGACCCCTTCAGGGCGCTCAAGGGCCTCATAGGGGAAAAAACAAGTGGAAATAATCGCACCCCCTGTCGACCGAAATTAGGGTAAAGATGCCCCAAGCGTGTGACAGTTACAGTTGTGACAGATAAAAATAAGGGGTATCAAAAACGCCTCTTATAATATATAACTAATTAATAATTAATACTATATATAAGAAAAATGAAAAAACATACCCCTCAAAAAATCAACTGTCACAACTGTAACTGTCACAAAAAGGCAGAAAAAAGATTCTTATTATTTTCCTAAAAAGCAATAAAACAATAAAATACGATATAATCAAGAACAAGTCCCCTGAGATGCCTAACCTCGAAAAGAGGACAGAATGCATCCAAATTCTCCTTTCATAGACCCCAAAAGACGGGCAAAAACCCCTTGTTCCGATGCTTTTTCCCGTCTTAGGAGCACATTTTAGCGGCGTTGAGTTTCAATATTCCACCCTCATTTGGAAGGAATCTTGTGGCCAAATGGCCATTTTTGTCGCCCAAATGGGCGGTAACCAGGGCCAATTATCCATTCTTGTTAAGGCTATCTGACGCAAATGTCGTGCACACGACGAGAACTCAAGATGTATGTCGTGCGACAACGAAGGGGTAGGATGGGGGTGGGCTGTAGCCTGTAGATAAGTTCGCTCTTTGTTCGCTCGCCCATGAACAAACAACGAAGGAATGACGGAGAAACGGTTGTCTCCGGGCGAATCAACTTATCAAAAAAATGCTCTTGAGCGCGCGTGTTTCAGTTTTTTTCTTAAAAAAACTTTCAGAGCTTTTGTATTGGGAAAAGAAAATGTATTTTTGCACCATAGATATGATATTTTTTTTGTTGGTTTATATTTATAAGTAATTCAAATACAATATTTAATATGAAAAATAAACAAATAGTCATTTTAGTATTGGCCTTTTTTGCGATGCAATCTTGGGCTCAGGACAGCAAGCAGACTTTCACCCGCAAGGTCGTGTTGGAACAGTTTACCACAGGTGCCTGCCAGTATTGTCCTATTGGCACAGAACACATCCAGAATGCTGTTGATAATGCGAACAACTTGATTTGGATCAAGTACCATGCCGGCTTTGGCACCGACAACCTCACCAACGAGGTGGCTACGGCTTATCTGGCTTTCTACGGGGGAAGTACCTATGCACCCGCCTTGATGGTGGACCGCACGCGCTTCGATACCAGCAAACCAGGTCCCGTGACTGGTGTGGGGCAGGCTTCGGAGATACGCCGTTGGGTGGGTCAGGCCCGCGAGGTGGAGACCACCTGCAAGGTATATACGCCCGAAGTGGCCTATAATGCCGACACCCGTCATCTTTCGGGTGTTGTTGAGGGTCGTTTTGGCGATGAGTCCTTCGGCCCCAACACCCGCATCAACGTCTATGTGGTGGAGGATAGCATATATATGTATCAGTCTGATGCATACGGTGTTAGTGGTAATATTTATCATCTGGATGCCGTGCGTGCCGCCATTACCGACATCTGGGGCGACCCCCTCACCGTGGAGGGCAGCAACCACAATTTTTCCTACACCATCGACTACACCCTTCCCGAGGACTTTGTTTATAAGAACTGCCGCATTGTTGCCTTGGTCACCAACTACGATGAGGGCGACATCAACAACCGCAAAGTGCTGAATGGTGCCGAAAGTGACTACTTGAATAAACTCCTGTCGATTGGCGAAACGGATGCCGGCTGCCAGATGAGGGTCTATCCCAACCCTGCTTCCAACCGCCTCTTTGTGCAGGCCGACCATTCCATCAAGTCGGTGGTGATGCTTAACAGTCTCGGTCAGGTGGTGCGCCAGCAACAGGGTGTCGACAAGACCGTTGTTGTGGAGCTGGGCGACCTTGCCAAGGGTGTCTATCTGGTGAAGGTGCTGACGGATGCAGGCATGGCCACTCGCCAGGTGGTGGTTAGATAGCGCAGGGCACATAAGGGTTGAATCTACTACAATTAAAAATAATGGCAGGCACAATATTTTTTTGTTGTGCACGTTATTATCCTTTGCATGAAAAAAATTGTGCTCATAATGCTGTTTTGCTGGGTGGGACTGATGCCGTCGTATGCCAGCTACCTGTTAATCCCCATGGATGATGCTCAGAAGAATCATCTCAAGGCCTATGGCGTTGCCTTCTGGGCGTTGCAACGCGAGGTGGAGGTGACTTGGTTGCTCAACTACCGAGGGGGCAGCTTTATGATGAAATATGCCGATGTATTGGAACGTGAATGTCGGCTGAGGGGTGTGACTGCCGAGGCCATTGCCGATGGGCAGTCGTCGGCCATTCTTTCCCAGATTGCTGACCCTGGGGTGAACATGGATGCCGTGAGGCTGCAGAAGGCCCCCAAGGTGGCTGTCTATTCTCCCAAGAACAAATTGCCGTGGGACGATGCCGTCACGCTGGTGCTCACCTACGCCGAGATACCCTACGATGTGGTTTATGACGAGGAGGTCATGGCTGGCGTGTTGCCCACCTATGACTGGCTGCATCTGCACCATGAGGACTTCACGGGGCAGTATGGCAAATTCTGGGCCAATTATCGTAACCAGCAATGGTACATTGAGGACGTTCGCGCTCAGGAGTCTATGGCCAACAAGTTGGGTTTTAGCAAAGTCAGTCAGCTCAAGCTGGCTGTGGCCCACAAGATACGCGACTTTGTGATGGGCGGAGGCTTTCTTTTTGCCATGTGCTCGGCTCCGGACAGCTACGACGTGGCGTTGGCCGCCGAGGGAGTGGACATCTGCGACGTGATGTTCGATGGCGACCCCATGCAGCCCGACGCACAGAGCCAGCTTGATTACGGCAAGACTTTTGCCTTCAAGGACTTCCGAATCAGTACCAATCCCAACGAATACGAAATTTCTACCATCGATGTCGACGACCGTGCCCGCATGAAGCATGTGAACGAGAAGAATGACTTCTTCACCCTCTTTGACTTTTCCGCCAAATGGGATTGGGTGCCCACGATGCTCACGCAGAACCACAGCCGCATCATCCATGGTTTCATGGGGCAGACAACCGCTTTCCGCCGCGAGTGCGTCAAGAGTTCTGCCGTCATCCTGGCAGAAAACAAAGCCTTGGGCGAGGTGCGCTATCTGCATGGAGAGTATGGCAAGGGCACTTGGACCTTCCTGGGAGGTCACGACCCCGAAGACTACCGCCATTTTGTGGGTGACCCACCCACCGACCTCTCGCTCTATCCCAATTCGCCTGGCTACCGCCTCATCCTCAACAATATCCTGTTCCCTGCTGCCAAGAAAGAAAAACACAAGACCTGATTATGAAGAAACCTATCCTATATACCCTCCTCCTGCTGCTGTCGATTCCGCTGATGGCACAGAAATGGACCTACTACAACCCCAAGAACTCGAACATCAACGGCGACAACATATTGGCTGTGGCCTCCGACAACCGTGGCAACCTCTGGGTAGGTACCACCCAGGGTCTCAACCGCTTCAAGGATGGGGTGTGGACCGACTTTGCCGACTTCAACGAGAAACTCAAAGACCAGTTTGTCAACTGCTTGGTGGCTGATGGCAACACCCTCTGGATTGGCACCGACGACTATGGCGTTATTGAGTTTAACGACGGCAAGTGGTACGAACATGCCGAGGAGACAAGGCGACTGAACATGAAATATATACGCGACATCGCAATTGACCACACCGGTACCAAGTGGATTGGCGTTACGCTGAGCGGGTTGGTGCAGTATGATGGCTACAATTGGTACAAGTTCACCGCCTCGGAGAGCGAGCTCCTCTCCGATTTCATCCTCCGCGTGGTCATCGACAACCGCGACCGCAAATGGGTGGGAACCAACGACGGTCTCTGCGTCTATGACGGTCGCCGCTGGACCTCTTATACCACTAAGAATTCAAAGCTTCCCCACAATATCTGCCTCTCGCTGGCCATCGACAAAGATAACGTCAAGTGGATTGGCACCCTCAACGGCTTGGCCCGTTTTGATGGCGAGCAATGGAAAATATTCAATATCGACAACTGCCCCATTCCCGGCAACCAAATCAACGACCTGGTTTTCGACCGCGAAGGGCATCTATGGATGGCCACCGAGGGCGGTGTGGCGGTGTTCGACTGCAAGGACCGCTGGGACACCTTTCGTGCGGGTGACAAACTGCCGCAATGTATGTTCCAGAACATCACCATCGACCGGCGTGGCGACATCTGGATAGGCACCGACGAGCGGGGACTCTACTGCCTTTCGGGCTATACCATGCCTGACCCGTCGGCAGCGGTCGACTCCACCCTGCTGGCCGACAGCCAACTGTCCGATGCCGACAATCCCGACGCATCTCCCAAAGCCAAGGGCAAGAGTGGCAAGAAAGGTGTTGACATCAACAGCGACGAAGTTGCTGAGGAACGCATCAAGCTCACTCCCAACCTCGAGGAAGGAACCCTCACTATCTCCATGACCAGCGAGATGGCCGAGGTGACCTTCATCAACAGCAAAGGCGACAAAGTGCGCACCGTGCCCAAGTATCGCAACAACACCCATATCAATATTTCTAAGATGAAAAAAGGCACCTACACCGTCCGCGTCAAGACGGCTCTGGGCACCCGCAACGTTAAATTCACGCTGAAATAATAAACAATACAATATCGATACCAAGATGAAAAAACTTGCTACTCTTTTGCTCCTTTTGAGCATGACCCTGGCGGGCTTTGCCCAAATTATCGACCCCGTTAAGTGGACTTTTAAAGTCAACGACCTCAGCGAGACCGAGTCGGAGTTGGTTTTCACCGCCCAGTTAGAGAATGGCTGGCACCTCTATTCGCAGCACACCGACCCGAACGGGCCGTTGGCTATCTATTTTGATTTTAAGGAGTCTGCCGACTACAAGCTGGTGGGAGGCGTAAAGGAACCCAAACCCCACGAGGAGATGGACGATGTCTTCAACTGCATCGTGCGCTCTTTTAGTGGCAAGGTGACTTTCCGTCAGAAGATTGTGCGTCTCTCGAAGAAAGATTTCAAAGTCAGCGGCATTTTTGGCTATCAGCTCTGCAACGACGGTAGCTGCATTGCCCCTGAGGACCGCGATTTTACTTTCTCGGTGAAGGGTGCTGCCGCCCCTGTCGACGAGACTGCCGTGGCTGCCGCCGTGCAGCAGGAACAGGACTCTGAAGAGGCTGTCGCTGCCCTTGAGACCCCCGTTGCCGCTCCCGACACCACCGTGGCTGCCGCTGCCCCCGAGGCTACCAAAAGCGAGAAAAAAGACCGTTCGCTCTTGGTCATCTTCCTCTGGGCCCTTTCGGGTGGCATCGTCACCATGTTCACCCCCTGTGTCTTCCCCATGATACCCATGACGGTGAATTTCTTTATGAACTCAACCGACGACAAGCGCAAGTCGCGCCGTCAGGCCTGGGCTTTTGGCTTCTCCATCGTCTTCCTTTTTGCCATATTGGGTGCCATCCTGGCCCTTGCCTTTGGACCTGAAGCTCTCTATTTCATTGGTACTCATTGGCTGCCCAACCTCATTTTCTTTATCATATTCTTCATCTTCTCCCTTAGCTTCTTTGGCCTCTTCGAGATCAAGATGCCCGAAAAGTGGATCAACAAGTCTGACGAACAGGCCGACAAAGGCGGCTTCTTTGCCCCCTTCTTCATTGCCCTCACCACTGTGTTGGTCTCTTTCAGCTGCACCGGTCCTATCTTGGGTGCCGCCCTCGTTGAGCTCACCACCAGCAGCACCAACCGCATGGTGTCGCTCCTTACCATGCTGGGCTTCGGCATTGGTTTTGCCCTGCCCTTCACTTTGTTGGCCATGTTCCCCTCGGTGCTCAAGAACATGAAATCAGGCAGTTGGCTCAATACCGTAAAGGTGGTCTTTGCCTTCTTGGAGCTGGCTTTCGGCCTCAAGTTCCTCTCGATGGCTGACCAATACTGCCACTGGGGTCTGCTCGACCGCGAGACCTATTTGGCTCTTTGGATTGTCATCTTCGGCCTGCTGGGCTTTTACCTGCTGGGCAAGCTCAAATTCAAGGGCGACGACGACATGCAGCATGTCGGCGTGATCCGCCTTTTCTTGGCCATACTCGACTTGGCCTTCGTGGTGTATATGATTCCGGGCCTGTGGGGTGCTCCCCTCAAGGCCATCAGCGGTTTATTGCCTCCCATGACCACTCAGGACTTCAATATTGAGCGCAGCATAGAGGAAAATGCCTCCACGGTGGTGTATGATGGTAGTGCCCAAGGCATGTCCTCCATACCGGCCGACCGCAAGTATGCCGACAAGCTCCATTCACCCGTTGGCTACCAGGGCTTCTATGACCTGGAGGAGGCCAAGGCCTATGCCAAGCAGGTGGGCAAGCCGGTTTTCATCGACTTTACCGGCCACACCTGCGCCAACTGCCGCGAGATGGAACACTATGTTTGGGCAGACAAGGAGGTGAAAGACATCCTTACGCAGAAATATGTGCTGTGTGAGCTGTTTGTTGACGAGCGTACCATTGAGTTGCCCGAGGACGAATGGGTTACCGACGACCGTGGCAAAGTGCTGAAGACTTTGGGCCAGCGCAACCTCTATTACGAGAAGAGCATGTACAACATGAATGCACAGCCCTACTATGTCATCATCGATGGCGACGGCAACACCCTCACCAAGGAGAATTACAAGTATGACCGCGACGTGCAGCAGTTTATCAATTATTTAAACGAGGGCTTGAGCAATATGCGTTAGCCCCTAATAAGGAAAAAGTGATGAATTATCTTGACGTTATAAACCATTTCCCCGACTTTCCCAAGAAGGGAATCGACTTCATCGACGTGTTGCCTTTCCTTACCAACAAGGAGGCTTTCAATCAGCTGATTGCCGATATCGATGCCCACGCCCATTGCCCCAATATCATCACCGTTGAGGCCCGTGGTTTTCTTTTCGCAGCGCCCCTGCTTACTCGCTCCACCATGGTGCAGAAGCTGGTGGCCATCCGCAAGAAAGGCAAGCTCCCGTTCAGTCAGGGCGACCTCCGCGGAGTGGAAATCATGAAGGAGTATGGTCCTGACCATGTCTATTACCGCCTTTCTGACCTGGCCAGCTGTGTGCCCGAGGGCGACACCATCAATCTCACTTTCTTCGATGACATCCTGGCTACGGGTGGCACGGCCTGCGGCATTGCCGAGCAGCTCAACCGCGAGGTGGTGACAGTTGGCGACAAGCAGTATAAGGTCAAGGTTAAGGAGTTCCTCTTCCTTGTGGAGTTTCCCAACCTCTACGATCACGACCGCATCAACGCTATTGCACCTGTACATTCCTTCATCCAGATAGATGGAGAATGATTTTTGTAAAACCCCAAAAACAGCATACCCTTATGAAGAAAATGATTCTCGCCCTTGTGGCTATCTGCTCCCTGGCATTCGCTTCCTGCACCAAGGAGTCAACGTATGTCATCACCTATTATGACGACCTCACCTCTTTTGCCAACCTTACCGTCTTTGAGTATTCCTACTCCAACACCCTGATGGGCAGACAGGAAATAAAGGACATCCGTGACGGTGAAACCATCGAACTGGTCTCCCGTGCCGGCACCGACTTCGTCATCATTGGCTGCGAAGGCATGGTGGGCAACCGTATCATAGAATGGTACACCGCCGACCCTATTGGCCTTGATGAGGATGAGACCACCTATATCGATGTCGACTACATCAACATGCACACGACCAACTACAATCCCATCAATCCTGATGATGTCATTTCCCGCTACTTGACCAAGTAGTGTCAGGAAAGGCAGTTGTCAGTTGATTTTATATGTCTTACAATAGAAATTACGGTAGTCCTATGGGGCTACCGTAATTTATTTAGGGAGTATTTAACCCAAATCGGTAATTAGACCGACTTTATATATTTTCTCCATTTCTTTTGTCTGTTTTTGCCATATCAGCATTTTTTTCGGCATCTTGTCCACATCCCTGTCTCGCCATAGCCCGCTATGTCTTCGCCAGCGATGTGACCAACCTGTTCGAAACAAATACTAATCTGCCATAAACCCTAATGACCGATTTGGGTTTGATGACTTGTCGTTTGACTATTGGAAGAAATGAGTTGAGGCCCTTTCGGGGCGTTTCAGTCAAGTTCCCTCCGAAACAACTAACGATTAACTGATTAGGTCTTTTACCACGAAGAAGGCGCAGACAAGGGCGTATGCCAGCTTGAGGCCGGTGCCACAGAGAAACCCTACGAAGGCACCCCAGGCGGCGCGGAGGGCCTCGCGACTTTTCTTACCCCCTAGGAGCTCGCCCACCAAGGCTCCCACAAAGGGCCAGAAGATCACTCCTATGATTCCTTGGGGACCAAAAGGAAGTCCGACGATGGAGATGATGAGCCCGATATTGCAGCCCCACACGCCGGCTTTGCTGCCGCCGTGTTTCTTGGTGCTTAGGGAGGGCACCACATAATCCATGATGGTGATGATAACGGCCACCACCGCCGTGATGATGAGGAAGGTAAGGGAGTAGTCGGCCGCCGTGGAGAGTCCCAGCAACAGCAGTCCTGCCCAACTGAAGGGAGGTCCGGCAAGCCCGGGTACGACAGAACCCACGATGCCGATGAGGATGAGGATGATGGCTCCGATGATAAGTACTGTGTTCATGATAGGGTATGTTTAATAATAATAGAGTTTAGTTATTATGTTTGTTGGGGCTGCACTCTTGCTGATAGATTTTCTCGAAAGTCTCCCTCAGCAGGGTGGGGTCCTCCATGAGTTGCCAGAGACGCTCCATTTGGGCGCGGTTGCGCGACTCGGGGATGTAGAACTTAAGGTAACCGTTGCGGCCGTATTTTTCGCCCAGGTGCTGCAGGGTGCGTTGCCAATGGCCCTCCTTGTCCAATTGGGGGTAGTGGGAGAGGCCGTATTGGACGGTGCGGCGGATGATGTTGAGCGGCTGGATGTCGCGGTCGGCCTCGGCGACCAGTTTGCCGTAAAGGCTGCGCGGTTGGCTTGTGGCGGAGGCGCGGTGGTCTTCCACAGCTTGTGCCATGGTTTCGATTTGGTCGGGGGTGAACCATTGGGGCAGCTCGGGGTCTTGGCGCATGATGCGGCCCGACACCAGGTGGTGGCGTTCGCGTCCCTCAACGATGCCGGTGTCGTGATAGGCGGCGATGGTGTATACCATGTCGGGGTTGAGCTCGGGATAGTGGTGCGCAAGTTCCATGCTTTGCGCCATCACGGTGAGGATATGGTCGAGCTGGTGGGCGGAGTCGAAATGATGGTAGCAGGGCAGGATTTCGCGCTCAATATATGCTTTCAACTCGGCATTTACCATGGGGTACATCATCTTTTGGAAAGCCTCGCGGGGCGATCCGTCGCGCATATATACCACTCCGCAGCGGCAGTAGCCCAACTGGTTCACCAGGTGTAGCATGATGAGGTTGTCGCGATGGGTGTCAACTCGGATAGAGGGGAACTGTTGTTCGCTCCAGGCGAAGGCGGTGAGAGCGATGCCGTGCACACCGGGGGCACATGCCAGGCGGTGGATGGTGCCATAGGGGGTGGTGTCGTCGAGCCAATGGCCATCCTCTATGTATTCGTAGGTAGGCTCTTGTGTCCGCAATAGGGCAAAATAGCCCACGGGGGTCTCTTCTGCGACAATCACATGTCCGATGCCGTGCTGGATGTCCTCACCAATCAAGTCGGCACCCGGATAGCCCACCCATTGGGAGTGGTTGCCGTTTTGTCGCATGATGGAGCGGGAATGGTCGATGAGCTCCAGTATGCGGGGAATCTCATCCATCTGGGCCTGACGCACGGTCATGCCATGGGCGTTGGAAGGGGTGTTCAAGGCCATTGATGAGTGATGTTAGAGCAGACTTTCAATGGCTGCGGATATCTCTTCGATTTTTGCGGTGGGCTCAAAGCGACATACCACGTTGCCTTGGCGGTCGATAAGGAATTTGGTGAAGTTCCATTTGATGTCGGGGTTCTGGGCATAGAGGCTGTCCTGCGCCAAGAAGGCGGCATGCAGGTAGGCTCCACGAGGGTCGGTGGTGTCGAAGCCGCCAAAAGGAGCTTTCTCCTTGAGCCAGCAGTATAGGGGGATGGCCTGCTCGCCGTTCACCTCAATCTTAGCCATCTGGGGGAAGGTGGTGCCGAACGTGCCGGTGCAGAAAGCGTGAATCTCCTGGATGGTGCCGGGGGCCTGTTCGCCAAACTGGTTGCAGGGGAAGTCGAGGATTTCCAATCCACGGTCGCGGTAGGTGTCGTAGAGATTCTGGAGGTCGGCATATTGGGGCGTGAAGCCACATTGGGTAGCGGTATTGACAACCAGCAGCACTTTGTTTTCGAAAGCTGAAAGGCTAACGGTGTCGCCATTGCCGTCGACTACGTTGAATTGGTAGATGTTGTCGGTGTTGGCGGTGGTGTCGGTTGGGGTGTTCGACTGGTTGCATGCGGTGAGCATTAGGATGGCAGCCACAAAGAAAGCGAGGAATCTAAATTGTTTCATTTCTTTTTAAATTATTGATAATAAAATAAATGCACGTATTTTGAGACATATTGTCGTAACTGCAAATATACGAATTATTTGTATATTTGCAGTTACGACAATAAGTGTGGCTTAAAAAATGAGGATGATTAAAAATTCAGGCTGATGCCCATCTGGTGGAAACCGTCCATGCCGATGCCGCGCTTGTAGGTGGGCAGAAGGTCGACATAGAGGTCAACGCTGTAGCGGCCTAACAGAGGAATGTAGGGGCTGAATTTGAACAGGGCACGGACCTGAAAGGGGTTGAGCACGTCGACCTTCTCGCGGCCGATTTTCCAATGGTTGTTGTCGTCGAGGGTGCGGGTGATGAGCTTGTTTTCAGTGACGTACATGGGCATGAGACCGAAGCCAACCTTCAGGTTCTTAATCCATTTGCCGCTTTGGGGAATGGCATCGGGTAGGGGAGAGGCAGGCCGGCGACCGATGAGGGAGTAGTTGAGCATGAATTTGAGGCCGATGGAGGTGGACCGCATGTGCTGCACCACGGACTGTCCTGGGTAGAAAGCCTGTTGCAGGGTGCCGTTTTCGGCCTTGACAGAGCTCAGCAGGTCGGCCCATTGCACGTTTACATTCAGTGCGCGATGGAGGCTCCAGTGGTTGGCTAAAGGAATGTCTTTTAATTGTGCATTCATCTGAATGCCGTATGTTTGACCAATATTGTAGGGCGAGCCGTGGCGGGCACTATTGAATAAAGGAATATTGCCGAAGGAGACGCCGAAATTGATTGACAACTGGTTGTGGTTCTCGAAATAATTGACGTATCCATTCATCTTTTTCACTTTGATGTGACGGCTTTCGTCGCTGGTGAGGGGGCCGCCTTCTGCCGTGGCGTGGCGGTGGAAGAGGGCGTCCTGACTCTCAAGGTGGTTGTAGCTGATGTGGCTGTGGTCGAACATTCGTACCTCTAATTTCTTGGTCAGCAATGAGTCTAGCTCTAGCCGAGCGTAGGGAGAAAGATTGACGAAAAGTCCGTCGCCAGTTTTACTATTGTTGTTTTGCCGCCAGGTGCCACCCTTCACCAGGGCGTCCTGTTCGATGAATATCTCGCAGTCGGCAGCAAATTCGATGTGCTCGATGGTCAGCTGAGCCGAGTCGTTCACATAGATGGAGTGGAGTTTATCGGGGTGGGCAAGACGGACCTCCACCACTGTTGACTTTAAGAGATTTGTGTTACGTTTGATTTTCAGCCAGTTGTTTTCGCGCTCGAAAACATGCAGGGTGTTTTGCTCTTGAATCAATTCGGTGCAGTAATAGATAAGGTTGACGTAGTTGCTGTCGTTGCCCGAAGGCAGGATGCGCACGTCGTAGCCGGGTTCGACGGTCAGGTAGGTGATGGGCTGCGTGAATTCCATCACATGTTCCAACTTTATCTGGGCTTGAGCTGTGCTGCCCAAGGTGGCCAAAAAGGTCAAGCCAGTGAGTAGGGTTCTTATTTTTTTCATGGTCTATAAGTTATTTACTATTAAAGGTTTGAATTTTGAATTCTGAGACATTTCTTCCTCCTCTTTTGGGCCCAATGCGAGGTTGAAGGCGAAGGTCTCATTTTTGATGCGTAGTGATTCTGTGCTTTGGCTTTCAGTTCCTAATGTTGCCCGTACGGTTTTTATCACGGGGCGGTCGGAAGTTGGAGCCGTAATGTCTGTGGGGATGTCGGCAAGGTTGTCGGCGAATAGCTCTACTGAGGAAGGAGTGGTAACTATCATGCTATCAGTAGGCTCCGACAATAATTCAGCGTTGCTTTCGGGCATCGTTTGCGGACCATTTGCGGCGGGGAGTTGAGTCATGCTGACTCTGGCTTGTGCAGAAACCGAGGGTGCGGAAGAGGCTAGGGAAGAGGGGGTATTGACTTTAATTGCCATGGAATCAGTTTGCTGTATTCTCAAAGGCTGACTTGTGTTATTATGGGCAACGAGTGGCTGTTGTTGAGGCTTAATGGTTAACACAAGTAGCATACTGGCGGCAATGCCCGTTGTGGCAACCCACCAGAGAGGACGGCGTTTTTTTTGAAGACGCATTTCTTCAGCTTCCATCTTGTCTATTTGAGCCAGGAGTTTTTGCTGACGGCGCTGATTGCGGCCATGTTCGGTCACAGAGGCCAGGAGGTCTTGCAGTTCGGGGTCTATCGGGTTGTCTTTCATTTTCTTTTGGGTATTAATCGTTATTTTTCGTTTTTCATCATCTCACGGAGGGCTGCGTAGGCACGCGAGAGGATGGTGTAGAGGTTTGTCGAGCTTATGTTCAACTCGCGGGTGATTTCTTCGGTGTTTTTCTCTTCCTCATATTTCATCAGCAGCGCCTTTTGCTGAATGGAGGGTAGCCTTTCAATAATCTTCATCGCCTTTTGATACCGCTCTTCGATGTTGTTGGGGGTAGGCTCAGGTATTTCCAATGCCTCTTCGTCGATGAGTTGGAAGGGACGCTGTTTGCGCAGCAGGTCGATACTCCTTCTTTTTGCCATGGTGACGCACAAGGCTCTCAGGTTTCGCTCAGAGTCCAACCGGTTCCGCTGCTGCCAGAGTTGAATCATGGCCTCCTGCACGGCATCTTCGGACAGGTAAGGGTCATGCAGGACAGATTCTGCCATCCGTTGCATGTCGGGCTGATAGGTCACTATCATCTTTTTGAACACTTCTGAGGTCATCTTTGTCTCTTCTGTTTCGAACTACCTTACATAGGGTATTCGTTTCCCAAACGAAAATCTTACACGAAAAGTATTATTTTTCTCTAAAAAAAAGTTATCCCATTTGAGGAAACTGTTAAAAAAATGAATGATATAAACAATAATATAGAAAAAGAATCGTTATAAAAAACGATTTTTGACAGCCTTGGCGGTCGCTCATTTTAACTGCATCGCATGAAGAATACAATATTACAATACCTACGCGCTCCTTCTCTCTCCAGAGGGGGTGCTATGTTGCTTCTACTTTTGCCCCTAACTGCCAGCGCGCAGCATGATACCACAGGATTGGGCAACGTTCGCACCCTGCCCCAAGTCCGTGTGCGCAGTCACCACGAGCGCAGTTTTCAGAAACTCAGTTCGGTGGAACAGAGCGAGGTGATTACCGCCGACGGACTGAAAGGGTTGGCGTGCTGCAACCTTGGCGAGAGCTTTGAGAATTCAGCCAGTGTGGAGGTGGGCTATAGCGATGCCGTTTCAGGCAGCAAACAGATACAGTTGCTCGGCCTCACGGGCATTTACTCCCAGATGATGCTGGAGAATATCCCCATGCTGAGGGGCATAGCGGCCCCCTATGGCTTGGGGTTTGTGCCGGGACAATGGTTGGAGAGTATTGCGGTGAGCAAGGGGGCAGGGACGGTGAAGAACGGCTATGAAAGTATCACCGGTACCATCAACCTGGAGTATGAAAAGCCCCATCGTGGCAACCGCCTGACGGTGAATCTCTACGGCAACAGCGACGGCAAGGGCGAATTGACGGCCAAGACCAATTGGCAGCTCTCCGACCGCCTCTCTACGGGTCTATACCTCTATGGTGCCCACCATTTCCTCTCGGCCGACCATCTGCCACACGACGGCCATGGCGGCCGCGACGGATACAGGGATTTCCCCTTGCAGACACAACTGAACCTGGTGAACCGTTGGTACTATGAGGGCGACAATGGTTTCCGTTCGATTACGCTCTTCAACTACATACATGATGAACGCTTGGGGGGCGACATGCGCTTTGTCAAGGAGATGCGTGGCAACGATAGCATCTACGGCTTTGGCGGCACGATTGACCGCATCCATGTCTTCACCAAGAATGGCAAGTCGCTGAGCGACAAGGTGAGCATTGGCACACAGCTGTCGGCATCGCATACGCAGCAGGAGTCTTTCTATGGCCTTAATACCTACCGTTCACGTGAGGGCGACCTTTATGCCAACGTGCTGGTGGATGCCGAGGTGGGTGCTTTCTCCAACATCAGCAGCGGTGCCTCCATGCGCTACAGCGATATGCGGGAAGACCTTTACTCCCAACCTTATTTGGGCAGTCAGCCTTTCAGCAACGACACGCTGGGTTGGGGAAGCCTGACGGAACTGCTGCCTGGCCTCTTTGGCGAATACACGCTGAAGCTGGGCACCATTTTCACCACCACGGTGGGGCTCCGTTACGACTACAACAGCGCCTTCCACCGCCATTTGCTGACCCCCCGCCTGCATTTGCGTTGGGAACCCATAGAGACTTTCATCATTCGAGCTTCTTTGGGACGAGGCTTTCGTGCCGCTAACGTGGTGGCAGACAACATAGGCATGCTGGCCTCGAGCCGTACCATCCATGTTGCAGGGCCCATCGACCTGGAGGAGTCGTGGAATGGGGGCATCAACTTCAACAAGACTTTTGAGATTGGCGACGAGCGCAAGCTGCGCATCACCGCCGACATTTACCATACCGAGTTTGTCAGCCAGCTGGTGGCCGACTACGACCAAGACCCCAATCAGGTGTGGCTGTATAACCTTCAGGGACGCAGTTTTTCGGATGTGGCACAGGTGGATTTGAACGTGGAGCCCATCCGTAACTTTGAGATTACCCTGGCAGGTAAGCTCAACAATGTCAAGTCGACCTACCACGGCGTGCTGATGGACAAGCCCTATACCAGCAAGTGGCGCGCCTTGTTGGTGCTCACCTATCATACCGCCTTCGAGAAGTGGCGTTTCGACCTCACCACCCAGCTCAACGGCCCTCAAAGGCTGCCCCTGAATGTGAGTAGTCACAACGGCTATACGACACCCTATATCTATATGTTGGGACAGATTACCCGCAAGATGAAGCGCAGCGAGATTTATGTGGGAGTGGAAAATCTCACCAACTACACCCAGCAACACCCCATAGCTGGCTACGACCAGCCGTTCACAACCCACTTTGATGCCTCGGTGGTGTATGCTCCGCTGATGGGACGGCTTTTTTATGTTGGGTTTAGATACAACGTGAGGTAGCGATGTGGAATGATGATAAATATTTGAAAAATAAGATATAAAATAATTGAGGAAATGAAAAGATTTATTCTATTGACCCTTCTGTTGGCTGCTATTGGTGGCAGCGTGAGTGCTCAAAATAAAGCGCAGGAAAAGAAACTGCCTGCCGATGCCAAGACAGTACAGTTAACTATCCCTGGCTATTGTTGCAAAGGGTTGAATGCCACCATTGAAAACACCTTGGCATACGAGAAAGGGGTGGTGAGTTGGACCCTCAACCAAGAGCAGAAGCAGGTCACCGTGGTTTACCGTAGCAAGAAGACCACTCCCGAAAAGATAGAAAAGGCTCTGTCGGATAATGGTGTCCGCACCGAGCATTACGCCGCCAATCCCCGAGCTATCAAGGACCTGCCCAAATGTTGTCAGCCTGCGGCACGCGGGGAGGAGGGAAACTGCAAGCATTAGGGCTTCATTCCCCCATTGTCAAAAATTGATTTTGAGAGGCAATAAAAGGTGAGTAAAAGCGTTATTTTCAGATGAGAGGCAATGAACTGAAACCCCATATAGGTATTTTTGGCCGTCGCAACTATGGCAAAAGCTCGCTGGTGAACTATCTCACAGGTCAGCAGATAGCCATCGTGTCGGACCTTGCCGGGACCACTACCGACCCTGTGAAAAAGACCATGGAGATTGGCGGTGTGGGCCCTGTAGTTTGGATAGACACGGCGGGTATTGACGATGAGGGCACCGTGGGACGCATGCGTATAGAAAAAAGCTTGGAGATGCTGATGCAGGCCGACTTGGCTCTGATACTGTTTACCGACAACCGATTTGAGGCAGAGGAAGTGATGTTGGTGGAGTCTTGTCGCAAGCGCAATATTCCCTATATTCTTATCTATTCACAGGCCGATAGGTTCCGTCCTGACCCTCATTTGTTGGAGCAGCTGGAGGCCGACTATGAGACAAAAGTCTTTGTGCTTACGGTGAAAGATCCCTCTTTGCGGGAAACTCTCACCAGCCGTATCCGCGAGGCTTTGCCCGAGACCGCCTACATGCAAAGGACTCTTCTGGGCGACGTGATAGGGGAGGGCGACACCGTGGTGATGGTCACCCCGATAGATGACTCGGCGCCCGAGGGACGCATGATTCTGCCTCAGGTGCAGGTGCTGCGCGACATCTTGGATCAGCATGCCAAGGCGGTGGTTTGCCGTGAGACCGAGTTGGAGCAAACCTTGCAGCAACTGAGCCAACCGCCTCAACTGGTGGTGACCGACAGTCAGGTCTATGCCATGGTGGCCAAGATTGTGCCTGACGAGGTGGCTTTGACCAGCTTCAGCGTGGTGTTGGCCAGGGCCAAAGGACTTTTTGCCGACTATGTGAAAGGAACTCCCTTTATCGACCAGTTGCAGGAGAACGACCGAGTGCTGATGCTGGAGAGCTGCACACACAACGTTACTTGCGAGGATATCGGCCGCGTGAAACTGCCTAAGTTGCTGGCAAAATACACGGGGAAGAATCTCAAGTGTGAGGCTGTGGCCGGACTCTCGTCGTTGCCCAGACCGATAGGGGAGTATGCCCTTGTGATTCAATGTGGCGGATGTGTACTCACCGCCAAACAACTGGCTGCGCGGCTGGCCCCTGCCATTGAGGCCGGCATTCCCGTGAGCAATTACGGCCTCGCCATCGCCTACATGAATGGCATCTTCCAGCGTTCGATGAGGATTTTCGAAAGATAGTTTTTAATAGATATAAGATGATAGACATCCACCCCACACCCAACCTGTCCATAATAGTGGCTTGTGCGCAAAATATGGCCATAGGCAAGGACAACGACCTCTTGTGGCATATTAGCGACGACCTGAAACGTTTTAAGGCCCTTACCAGCGGTCACACCGTGATTATGGGGCGCCGCACTTTTGAGTCGTTACCTAAGAAGCCTTTGCCCAAACGCCGCAATATCGTGCTTACCCACGACCCCGAATTCCACTACGACATACCATTAGGCTCCTCGGGCACTTTGCAAGTGGCCCATAGCATCGCTGAGGTGATGAAGATGGTGGAAGACGAGGAGGAGTCTTTCATCATAGGGGGTGCTGCCATATACAAGGCTTTCCTTCCATGGGTGAAGAACCTTTATCTCACCTGGGTCTATCGCGATTTTGAGGCAGATGTCTATTTCCCTGTCATCGATGAGTCGGTGTTCCGTCAAGTCCATATCAGCGAACATTTTGTAGACCCAGAGAGTGGCCTCGAATATGCTTATGCTGAGTATGTGAGGCGCGACATAGGCTTTCATTAGGATTGAATATGCCGTGGAAGAAAGATGGGTCAAGTGGGCGAGGATGCAAATAAAATAATGTTATTATATACGTTTTTTTTTGTATATTTGCATTGGAAAAAGTTGGTTCGGTGTTGTAGAAACAATTGATATACATAATGTTATGATTGTTTTTCTGCCGAATTGTTGTGAATTGTAAATTAATAGAAACGATGAAAAATAGACTATTCTTACTTTTGGCCGTTGCCTCTTTGGCTTTTGTGGGTTGCGAAAAGGAAATTACCCCTGCACCTGGTTGTTTTACCATCAGCAAAACCAAGCAGGTCAAATTTGCGCCTGGTAATCTTCAGGTTATGTATTCCATCAATCCTACTACCAAGGTCAAAGAATATACTTTCGCTTTTGCCAATAACCAATGGGATTGCGCCTCTAACGCCAAGATGGAACCCAATAGTATCTTTGACCTCTTTGGCTGGGGTACTGGCGACGAACCCGATCGTTCTTCTGACTCAGCTGCTCTCTATGCCCATTTTGTCGACTGGGGGCAGAACACCATCCTTGAAAGTTGGGCCAATCCTACCCCTACCAGTGGCGGTTGGCGCACTCTTACTTTCGAGGAGTGGAATTACATTCTCAACGAGCGTCCCAATGCCAGCAAGTTGCGTTGCTTGGCTCAGATTGACGGTAATCCCGGTATGCTTTTGCTCCCCGACACTTGGTCGTTGGGAGAAGTGAGACATACTTGCAGCCCAAACTATTCCGACACGGTCTTCATCACTACCGATCCTAATAATACCGACTGGAAAAAGTTTGAAGAAGCGGGTGCAGTCTTCCTGCCTGCTGCCGGTGTGCGCGATAAAGACAGAATAAAAGGGTACGATTTGGGTCGCTATTGGACTAGCACCGAGAATCTTTTTAATGGTGCTTTCTTCATCGGCTTCGTTGATCGCACTCAATATAACGATGGTCTTCGCCAGTACGGTTTTTCTGTCCGCTTGGCTAAGGAGCAATAATTACAGAAGACTCTGTAATTAGGTCTGGCAGATTTGATTACTGCTTTATTTCACCCGAACTTTTTTGCCAATCTGTAATGTGGCATTTCGGGACATTCCATTCAGTTTACACAATTTGCTGACGCTGGTACCATACCTGTGTGCGATGCCGCTCAGGGTGTCGCCTTTGCGGATGGTGTGGTATTTGGTGTCGCTTTGTGAAGAGGCGTATGTTTCACTTTCTTGGCTGTCAGTTGATTTGTCTGATTTGCCGTTGCGCACGATGAGGTGATTGGCCTTGCGGTCGATATCCTTGTATGCGTGGCGCAGCCGTTCGGGAGTGATGTCGTATCCGGTGTTGACGGGACGGTCGGGGGTGTCTAACCGATGCTGGAAGAGCCAGTCATAGGTTTCGCTGATGTAGAATGCCCGAGCCAAACCGCCGTGGTCAACACCCGCAAGCTTGGTGAATCGCAGGCGAGGACTGTCGCCACATTTTGACATGGCGTTGATGACTTTCTGCGACTGAGCCACGGTGACCGCCCTATCGGCAGTACCATGCAGAATCCACAGAGGCAGGTCGTTGAGTCCGCAGTATGATTTTGGATTTCCACCTCCGCACATGGCTATGGCGGCTGCAATACGGTTAGAATAGGCAGCCGAGTAGTCGATGGTGCCATAGCCCCCCAAACTCATGCCGATGACATAGAACCGATTGGTGTCGCATGCGTAACGTTGGAACACCCAATCGACTATCCGATTGATGCGGTCAGGATTCCAAGCCCCACCCGGATTTTGGGGCGCGATGATAAGGGCATCAATTTGTCGGCCCATCTTCAAGGCATCCAATGGCCCATAACGGCGTACGCGATCGAGGTTGTGACCACAGAGGCTGGCACCATGCAGGAAGAGGATGACGGGCGTGTCTGAGCTGAGGGAGTCGTAATCCTTGGGCGTACTTATCCAAAAATTATAGCTGTTGGACACTACGCCACGGAAGGCTGTGAGGGTTTGAGCAAACGTTAAAGTTGGTAGTAATATCAGTAATAATGATAGTATTCTTTTCATGATATGAGTAATAAAAATGTGAGTGCAAAATTACAAAAAATGAGTGGAATAATGAAAAAATGAGTTGATAATTTGATTTGTTTTTGATTGATATTTCTTATGGAGATAAGAAAAATATATCCTAGGTGAAGAAAAAATATTATTTTTGCACCATGAAAAAAGTGAGAATAACAGCCCTGCGCAAAGCTGACTACAAGGACTTGCAGGCACGCTATGAGAACCCCATTGAGCATACTTGCGACATCTGTGAGGGCATGACATGGGTGTGCGTTGATGCACAAAAACCGGCCGGCCTCTGCGATGAGGCATGGAAGAGTATGAAGGAGTTTGTGGAGGAGTTGGCACGTGGAGGTGGCAATTTCTTCGATGGCTGGATGAAAAACCCTTATAGTGCTATGGTGAGTTGCAACGATGGGTTCCGTCCCGTGAGTTTCCTTCTGGAGGCGGAGCCTTGGCAGTAGGCTTTTGGAGGCGTAGCCTTGGTAGTGGGCTTTTGGAGGCGGAGCCTTGGCGGTAGGCCATTCGTATACACTAAGTTATGCTCTTGCGAGGATTGTTTTTAGGCAGACTTATATCTAGGTCCCATAATGATGATTAAAAATGAACGAACTTTTTTCTCAAATCTACGCCTTGCGCGATGAACGGCAGGCCGAAGCACTTTCCTATTTCTTCAAGACAGGACCCGGCCAGTATGGCGAGGGTGATGTCTTCCTTGGCCTAAAAGTACCTCAAACACGCCAAGTGGTGAAACGCCTCTGGCGGCAATGCTCCTTTGACGAATTGGAGGAATGCATCCGATCGGAGTATCACGAGGTGCGTCTGGCCGCTCTGTTGGTACTCGTTCAGATTTTTCAGCATGCAAAGAAAGAGCCTCAACAGCAGCAACGTTGCGTCGATTTCTATTTATCTCATACATCCTTTATTAATAATTGGGATTTAGTTGACCTTTCTTGCTATGAGGTGCTTGGGGCTTGGCTCTTGGATAAGTCCGACCGCCACCTGCTATACGATTTGGCTTCCCGAGAAGGCTCTCTTTGGGAGCAGCGTATCGCCATGGTTAGCTGCATGAAGTTTGTCCGCAACGACCAGTTCGAAGACTGCCTGGCCATTGCCGATATGCTCCTTCACCACCCACACGACTTGATTCACAAGGCTGTTGGGTGGCTACTCCGTGAGGTGGGTAAACGCAACCAAAAGGTTCTGGTTGATTATCTTGCACCACGTTACCGCACGATGCCCCGCACCACTCTTCGCTACGCCATCGAGCGTTTCGACTTCGACACCCGCCAGGCTTACCTGAAGGGGAATGTGTAACACCCCCCCGCAATAAATCGATTGTGTAGCACCTCGCAATAAATCATTACAAAATTACTTGTTTCGCAACTCTCACATCATAGGGTTAAATCCAATAGTGTGTTGTTGATAATTCATTATTTAGATTACTTTTATATTAGATTTGTATTATATTTTATTTAGATTTTGTTTATCTATAATAATATAAGTATAATATAAACCTAAATGAAATGTAATATAAATTGTTGAGGTACATACAACTTACAACGTAGTTAGGGCCTCGGTAAGGTGCTGATGACTTGTCGTAATAGGATGTCACAACCTAGGAGAGCTACTATCTTTCTATAGGTTTTATTGTATTCTATGTATATAAAAAGACATAGTATATGATAGGATAGTATTGGTGTTTCTATGCACATGAAAGTGAATAACTGCTTATTTTTCTCTTCTTTCTTTTATATGGAATTCGGTATAACTATTTGTAAAACATGTTGATATGTATTATTTGGGAAAAGTACTGAAAAATATAACTATCCAAAGATGAGTAACTTACATCGTTATCAACAATGGTAGTGCCTCTTCTGCATGAAAATTGCTGAATTTTTTGTCTGTTTTTGGGTTTTTGCAGCTTGTTTTTCTCTCATATCAAAAAAAAATTGAAAAAATTTTATGCTGAATGTTAGTCGTTTAAAATAAATCTGACAGGAAAAATGAAAAAAAAATTTGGCAGTTTAAAAAAAGGTCGTATCTTTGCACTCGCTTTCAAGGAAACAACAACGGTTGATAAATCGAAAGCAAGAGAACATTGAAATTCTTGGAACATGAGATAGCGTGTGTCTCAAATGCCTTCAACAGGGTTGAAGGTTGATGACACGGACGAGTCAAAGGTTAAAAAAATACAAGCAATTCTTACAATGAAGAGTTTGATCCTGGCTCAGGATGAACGCTAGCGGCAGGCTTAACACATGCAAGTCGAGGGGCAGCGGGGTGTAGCAATACACTGCCGGCGACCGGCGCACGGGTGCGTAACGCGTATGCAACCTGCCCGTAACAGGGGGATAACTCGGGGAAACCCGAACTAATACCCCGTATTGACATGGTGCCGCATGGTATCATGTCGAAAGCTTCGGTGGTTACGGATGGGCATGCGTGGCATTAGGTAGTTGGCGGGGCAACGGCCCACCAAGCCGACGATGTCTAGGGGAGCTGAGAGGCTTATCCCCCACACTGGTACTGAGACACGGACCAGACTCCTACGGGAGGCAGCAGTGAGGAATATTGGTCAATGGACGGAAGTCTGAACCAGCCATGCCGCGTGGAGGAAGAAGGTCCTATGGGTTGTAAACTCCTTTTGTTCCGGAGTAATAAGGTCTTTGCGAAGACCGATGAGAGTACGGGACGAATAAGCATCGGCTAACTCCGTGCCAGCAGCCGCGGTAATACGGAGGATGCAAGCGTTATCCGGATTTATTGGGTTTAAAGGGTGCGCAGGCGGCGCGTTAAGTCAGCGGTGAAATCTCATGGCTCAACCATGGAACTGCCGTTGATACTGGCGTGCTGGAGTACGGACGGCGCCGGCGGAATGTGTCATGTAGCGGTGAAATGCTTAGATATGCCACAGAACACCGATCGCGAAGGCAGCTGGCGAGGCCGGTACTGACGCTCAGGCACGAAAGCGTGGGGATCAAACAGGATTAGATACCCTGGTAGTCCACGCAGTAAACGATGAGGACTTGTTGTCGGCGATAGAGTGTCGGTGACAAAGCGAAAGCGATAAGTCCTCCACCTGGGGAGTACGATCGCAAGGTTGAAACTCAAAGGAATTGACGGGGGCCCGCACAAGCGGAGGAGCATGTGGTTTAATTCGATGATACGCGAG
>JAEEGI010000406.1_pt1 | contig 143898 bp, 103 predicted proteins | sample 8958751 | NCBI WGS metagenome assembly JAEEGI01 (sample SAMN16246545, study PRJNA631951) | gut metagenome | biome: gut microbiome; feature: rumen; material: KS-attached | host: Bos | place: Iran: Karaj | collected 2018-10 | reverse complement strand
CATCTATCTTCAGGGCTCGGATGCGCGAAGCATCGGTCGTGTTGACAAAAAGCGTCCAGCAGTTGTTGTAGCTGCTGCCATAGCTATTTACTGTGAAGCGTCGAGTGGATGACTGATTGCCAACATCTACAGCGGTTCGGTCTGTCAGAGCTGTATTGTCAAGTTCCAGATGGGTCAGGTAGTTGTCATTACAATAAAGGGCTGTCAGCTTTGTGTTATTTGATAGGTTTAATTGGTCGATTTTGTTAGAAGAGCAACGTAAGACCTCTAACTCTGTATTCTTTGAGAGATAGAGATAACTTATTTTATTTCCGTGGCAACTCAGTTCTTTTAACAACGTGTTCTTTGACACATCGAGTGAGGTGAGTTGATTATTGTAGCAATACAACTTGGTCAAATTGGTATTCTTCGTTACATCGAGCGAGGTGAGTTGATTATTAGAGCAATGCAAAACAGTCAGTTTGGTATTCTTCGACACATTGAGCGAGGTGAGTTGATTAGAGATGCAACCAAATTCGGTCAGTTCGGTATTCTTTGTTACATCAAGTGAGGTGAGTTGATTGTTATTGCAATTCAAATCGGTCAGTTCGGTATTCTTCGATACATCGAGCGAGGTGAGTTGATTACTTACGCAATTCAAACTGGTCAGTTCGGTATTCTTCGACACATCGAGCGAGGTGAGTTGATTATTGGGGCATTGCAAATAGGTCAGTTTGGTATTCCTTGTTACATCAAGTGAGGTGAGATTGTTGTTGCTACAAGCCAACTGGGTCAGTTTGGTATTCCTTGTTACATCAAGTGAGGTGAGTTGATTAGAGCTGCAATCCAAATGGGTAAGTTCGGTATTACTCCCCAAATAAAGCGAGGTGAGTTGATTTTCATGGCAATACAAAACAGTCAGGTAGATATTATTCGACACGCTGAGCGAGGTAAGATTGTTGTGTAAACACCTGAGCATTTCAAGCATAGTGTTCCTCCTCAAATCGAGCGAGGTGAGTTGATTCTGATTGCAATTCAAATCGATCAGTTTAGTGTTCCACCTTACATCGAGCGAGGTGAGTTGATTATTTCTGCAATCCAATTCGGTCAGCTCAGTAAAATACTCGATGCCCTGCAAAGACGAAATATCCAAGTTACTTGCATCAATTTCTTTTACTGCTGCAAGTTTGGCATCGGAGATGGTACTTCCGACGCTGACACCAGTCAGATTCGAGATATATGCTCGGAAGTTGGCATCTGGGAAGTTGGTGGCGTTGAGTACCACAGAGGCTTTAACTGTCTGCGCTCCTAAGAACATTGCAAGGAGCAAGTGGAGGAGTAATAGTTTCTTCATAGTATGTATTCGTTTATTGGTTAATTGTCGTTTGTTTTGTATGTTTCTGCGGACAAAGATACGAAAATAAATTGAAAATTGAAAATTGAAACAACGAATTTATTATTTAACGACCACGAATTACACTAATTCACACGAACCAAAGGTCGACGGCCGTAGGGGAAGTCAATATTCTTTAACCTTTAACCTTTTTCCGCGCATAAAAAGCGCGCCTTGCCGCTAAAGCGTGCAAGAACCGTTACCCTTTTAAACTCTTAAACTCTTAAACCCTTAAACTTTTCACCTTTTTATAGCTACAGTCCCTATGAGGGGAAGGACGCGTCCCTATGAGGAGAGGGACACGTCCCTAAGGAGAGAGGGACGCGTCCCTAAAATCGACGTGAGGATTTGGCAAAATCCACAACAGGATTTGAGCAAATCCTCTGCAGGATTTTCCGAGTTTCGCAAGTGACAGGGAAACAAGGCTATAGAAAAACGTAAAAACTTGACTAGTGTCGAGCTAAAGCTTAACGCTAGTCATGGAGACCGTGGTCAGTTAGACTTCAGTTAGAGTTAAGTTAGAGTTTAATTAGAGTTTAATATGACTTCAATATGAGATCAATATGAGATCAATATGAGATCAATATGAGTTTAATATGAGTTCAATTTAAGTTTCGGGAGTTATAAGATGCTCCGCGCTTAACCGCGCGCCATGGTGCTAAAGCATCCATGAAGTTAAATAGGGAGTTAAGCCTGCTTTGCAGGCTGGAAGTTAAGCACTGCGTGCTGGACGATAGCTTTGGATGCTGACAGCCTATATGGTATTGTCCATTTTAACTCCCACGAACCGCCAGGTCGACGAAGTCAACCGTTAGGTCAACGAAGTTAACGGAGCGAGTTTACTTCTCAGATGCTTTAGCACTAAGGCGCGCTTTTAATGCGCGGAGCCATTTTAACTTCCATTTTAACTTCCGAAACTTCAGTGAGTTTAATATAAGAATCTAAAAGGCAGAGGAAGAAATTTTCCCCGGCATCAACCTTTGTGTCTTTACATCATTGATTGTTACTTTGTGTCTTTACATCATTGATTGTTACTTTGTGTCTTTACATCATTGGTTGTAACTTAGTGTCTTTGTGTTTACTTAACTCAAGGACTTTAAGGGCCTTAGGAGTCCGTCCGCTCTTTTTCTCCACTCGAAATGACGCTTTTTGTGCCGATTTAGGGTCTAAATTGTTCTATTTCTCGCTTTTTAAGTTTCGTTAAGATACGGAATGTTGGCTGAATGTAGTTTTATGTGTACCTTTGCACTCAGAAACGATAAAGAAGCGGAAGTAAAAGAGGAAGTTAAAAGGGAAGTTAAAGAGGAAGTAAAGCGCTAAGCGCTGGACAATACCAAGGGACCTGAACTATCGTCCACGAGCGAAGCGAGTTAACTTCCACGAGCGAAAGCAAGTTAACTTCCAATTCTACTCCCAATTCTACTCCCACGAAAATAACTAGAAGTTGAACTATATTATAATAAGTAGAAAAATGAAGAAGCTGACTCTCGCCATGTTGCTCGCGCTCATCGGAGCAACTGCTATGGCACAGAATTTCGAAGGTAGCACCATTGAAGAGCGCATCGCGTTCTCTACTGGCGACAATGAGGATTCCATCAAGACCGCCAAGGGCTACATCACCATGTTCCAGCAGACAAATGCGAACAAGGACTATCAGGACATGTACGAAAACTACAAGTGGATAAAGACGTATGCGCCCTTCGCACAGAACGGCATCTACACACAGGGTCCGTTCATGTTCTACAACCTTATCAATGCAGAGCAAGACCCCGTCAAGAAGCGCAGGTACTTCGACGAGATGATGGAACTCTTCCAGCTTCGCCAGCAGAACCTCGATGCTCTGAACTCTTTCGCAAAGACGAAGAGCACCCTGGGCGACGTGCTGAGCGTAAAGGCTGAGTACTACAACTGGACGGCTCCTGTTGTTCTCGGACAGAACTTCGACCTTCGTGGTTCGTACAAGAACTTCAAAGAGGCCATCGATATGGTGAACGAGCAGGGCGGTCGTGAAATCACGGGCTCCTTCCTCCAGACCTTCTTCCTGGTGAGCGACGCCATCTACAAGGCAATGCCCAACACCACTCGCGAACAGTATCTGCAGGACTACCTGGACAGCAAGGAAGCTTGCGAGAAGATGCTCCAACTGGCCAAAGAGGCTCAAGCCGAAGGCGATACCGCAAGGGCTCAAAAACTCGTAGCCACCTACGACGCACCTCTTGCAGCCATCGAGCAACTCTTTGCCGCAAGCGGAGCTGCCGACAGCGCTCAGCTTATCGCCATCTACACGAAGAAGTTCGATGGATATAAGAACGACATCAACAAACTGAACTCGAGCCTTGTCCTGATGCAACAGAACGATTGCGACGAGAGCGACATCTACTATCAGTACGCAGAAGCCGCTTACGCCCTGGAGCCCTCTTTCACCAGCGCCATCGGTCTGGCACAGAAGGCTCAGAAGGACGGTCAGCTCAACAAGATGCTGGAGTACTACAACAAGGCTCTGGAACTGGCTTCGAGCGACAGTCGTCGTGGCATCATCTGCCTGAACATCTGCAACGGCCTGACCAAGAGCAAGCAGTACACTGGTGCTCTGACCTACGCAGAGAAGGCAATCGCTTACAACGCAGACCTTACCGGCAAGGCTTACCTGAAGATGGCAAACATCTACACCATGCTTGGTCAGTACAACGAAGCTATTGCCTACTGCGGTAAGGCTAGTGCAGCCGACATTACCGTCAGCGGTTCTGCAGATCGTCTGAAGGCTAACATCCAAAAAGCACAGGCCAGCCAGGCTGAAAACGCTAAGGCTCGCAAGGCTTACGACGACTTCATCAAGCGTCAGAAAGCCGAGGAAGACTTCTGGAAAGGAAGTGGGAAGTAACAACCTCTCTAAACACATAAAAAGGCCCGCTGTGCGAATTGCATGGCGGGTCTTTTCGTATCGCTTCTCTCACCTTCATTCTATCATTTCTACATTTTTTCTTTTTTATATTGTGCTTTCTTTGTAAAAAAGGTTAAAAAATAGTCCAATCCTTTGCCACACTAAAGAAAATTTACTAACTTTACACACTGAAAGTGCGTTTTTACCACAAAAACAGGGCAAAACAGGCACAAATCAACGATGAATAGAATAAAAATCGGAATCATAGGACTCGGTAGGATGGGACGCAAGCACCTCACGGAACTTGTGGCCTGCGACTACTGGGACGTGAAATATACCTGCGACATCAACCCCGAAAAGGCAAAGCACTCACACGAGATAGCTCCCAATGCCATCTTCACAACCGACGAACACGACATCTGGAACGACCCAGAAGTAGAGTGCGTCGGTCTTTTTGCATTGGCAGATACCCGTGCAAGTCGCATCGAGAAAGCTGTCAAAGCCGGCAAGCACGTCATCTGCGAGAAACCGCTCGCCTACAAACTCAGCGAGGAATGGGATGTCGTCCGGCTCGAAGAATCAACAGACAAGTTCTGTACCGTCAACCTCTACCTGCGTAACGCCTGGTACACACAAGCCATGAAGGACTTCGTCCGCAGCGGAGAGATTGGAGAACTCGCCATCATTCGCATCTGCCACATGACGCCAGGACTCTCTCCAGGCGAAGGGCACGAATATGAAGGGCCCTCGTTCCATGACTGCGGCATGCACTACGTGGATATCGCACGCTGGTATGCCGACTCGGAATACAAGACAGGACACGCTCAGGCCATCCGCATGTGGGACTATAAAGACCCGTGGTGGCTGCAATGTCACGGAACATTCGAGAACGGCATCGTCTATGACATTACCCAAGGCTTCGTCTATGGCCAGCTGGCTCTCGACCAGACACACAACTCCTACACGGAACTCATCGGCAGCAAGGGCTTCGTCCGCATGACGCACGACTTCAAGACAGCCGTCGTAGAGATGCATGGCGAGCATATGACGGAGCGCATAGAGCAGCCCTATGGCGACAAGAACATAGACCGCCTCTGCAAGCTCATGGGCGAAGCAATCCTCACAGGCAAACGACCCGACTCCCTACCCCGCTTCCGCGATGCAGCCATCGCCAGCGAATACTCGTGGAAGATGCTGGAGGATGCCCGCCGGAACGACCTTCCCTCAAAAGGCACACCAAAGGAATTGGAACAGATACACTATCGTCGTGCCCACGCCACAAACGGCTATGGACTCATCGACAGACCGCATAAATAATCACTCTAAACGTTAAACTCTAAACTTTAAACTTTACAATATGACACATCAACTCTTATTCATCCAGAACCTGGGCAGCACTGAAATCATCATTATCGCCCTCGTAATCCTGCTCCTCTTTGGTGGCAAGAAGATTCCCGAACTCATGCGTGGCCTCGGCAAAGGCGTATCACAGTTCAAGAAAGGCATGAAAGACATTGAGGAAGAAATCAATGCCGAGCCAGAAAAGAAAGAAGATCCGCGCCCTTAACAGCGCGCCTTTGTGCTAAAGCATCAAAGAAATTCAAAACAAATAACATAAGTTTAACCATTCAAAAACAAACCTCTCTCTTATGAAAGACATGTCAAGAAGATCGTTCCTCAAGGCAGGAACTGCAGCAACTGCTGCTCTCGCAATGGCTCCCGTCGATGTACTCGGCAAAGCTAAGGCAAAGAAGAATGTACCAACTGGCAAGATTAAGCTCCTCGGTGTAGGTGTTGGTGGCCGTGGTCATGCTGACATCAACGGCGTCACCTACAAAGGCAAGGGCGAAGTCTATGACGACATCGAGTTCATCGGCATGTGCGACGTGGACTTCAAGTATGCAAAGGGCGTCCTCGAAGAGTATCAGAAGCTCTTCCCCAACATGAAGGTTTACAACGACTACAAGAAGATGTATGCCGAACTGCTGGATCAGGCTGATGCCGTCATCTGCGGTACTGCCGACCACACACACGCTATCATCTGCGCAGAAGCTCTCGCTGCCGGCAAGCATGTTTACTGCGAGAAGCCTCTGACTCGTACCGTTTACGAATCTCGTCTGCTCACCAAGCTCGCTGCAAAGGCTGGCGTAGCAACCCAGATGGGCAACCAGGGTTCAAGCGGCGAAGGTGTGAACCTCGTTTGCGAATGGATCTGGAACGGCGAAATCGGTGAGGTAACTCGCGTGGATGCCTTCACAGACCGTCCTATCTGGCCACAAGGATTGGAGCGTCCTGAAGAGGTACACGAAATCCCCAGCACACTGAACTGGGATGCGTTCATCGGCCCGGCTCCAAAGCGTCCATACAACTCCATCTATCACCCCTGGAACTTCCGCGGATGGTGGGACTTCGGTACAGGTGCTCTGGGCGACATGGCTTGCCACATCCTGCATCCCGTCTTCAAGGCTCTCGACCTCGGTTATCCCATCAAGGCTGAAGGCAGTTCTACTCCTCTCATGTCCGACTGCTGCCCAAGCGCACAGGTTGTCAAGCTGACTTATCCCGCTCGTCCAAACCGTCCGAAGGTAGGCATGCCTGAGGTTGTCGTTACATGGAGCGACGGTGGTATCATCCCCTTCCGTCCTGAAGGTCTCGCAATTGGCAAGAACCTCAACGTAAGCGGTGGTGGCGCTATCTTCTACGGCACCAAGGACATCCTCGTAGTAGGTTGCTACGGAGAGAAGCCTTACCTCGTAAGTGGTCGTGTGCCCGATGCGCCAAAGGTTTGCCGTCGTGTCACCGAGAGCCACCAGCGCGACTGGATTCGTGCCATCAAGGAGATCCGTGCAGGCAAGAAGGACTGGACACGTACAGCTTCCGACTTCAGCGAGGCAGGTCCTTTCAATGAAATGGTAGCAATGGGCGTTGTTGCAACACGTCTGCAGGGTCTGAACCAGACTCTGGAATGGGACGGCGAGAACATGCGCTTCACCAACATTCCCGAGAAAGCAACAGTTCGCGCTATGTTGAAGGACGGCTTCTCCATCCACGATGGACACCCCACATTCAACAAGACCTACACAGATCCCGTCAATGCTCGCGAGTTTGCTGCAGAACTCATCAAGCCTAAGTACCAGAATGGCTACGTTCTGCCCGACATGCCCGCATAAACAACTAACAGTTCAACAGAAATGAAACTTAGGAACATCCTGGCCGCAGCAGTTCTGACTGCTGCGGCTGGCGTACAGGCTCAGCCTCAGTACGTCGTTATAGAGAACCCTCAGGTTGACCTCAGCACGCTGAAGGTTGACAAGGACGGCTACTATGTCCTCTTCGATGGCACAAGCCTTGACGGCTGGCGTGGATACTGCAAGGACCATATCCCCAGCAAGTGGAACATCAAGGACGGTGCTCTGCACTTCGACGGCCGCACATCTCGTGGCGAAGGTGGCGACATTATCTTCGCTCACAAGTTCAAGAACTTCGAGTTCGAGATTGAATGGAAAATCAGCGAAGGCGGCAACTCCGGCATCTTCTACCTCGGCAAGGAAACGGCTACCATCAACAATGACGCTCCCAAGACCGAAGAGACAAAGGCTGGCAATGTTACCATCACGCAGACCATCGACAATCGCGGCAAGCTCAACTATCAGCCCATCTACATCAGCTGTCCTGAGTGCCAGGTGCTCGACAATGAGCGTCACCCCGATGCTAAGCTCGGTGCAACCCTCGGCATTCGTCAGAGCACAAGCCTCTACGACATGATTGTCGCAAAGCCTCAGAACGCCAATCCTGCAGGCCAGTGGAACAAGGTGAAGATTGTCGTAAAGAACGGCAAGGTCACTCACTACCAGAATGGCGTCAAGGTATTGAGCTACACTTTGGCAAACAAGGCTTGGGTTGACCTGGTGCAGACCTCTAAGTTCAGCCAGAAGAACTGGCCCCTTGCTTACGAAATCATGAAGGATTGCGGCAAGGATGCAGGTTACTTTGGCATGCAAGACCATGGCGACGAGGTATGGTATCGCAACATCCGCGTCAAGGTTCTCAAGTAAGATACATATTATATATAATAAGGTATAACGATGAAAAAGATTCTTTTATTCATCTGTCTTGCCGCTACCTTCCTTGGCTATGGCTTGAATGCTGACGCCAAGAAGAAAGAGATTGCTTTCCAGATGTACTCCGTTCGTGAGCTTATCGGCAACCCCGACAAGTATGCACAGAACCACGAGAGCACACTGAAAGCATTGGCTAAGATGGGATATACTGCTGTCGAGGCTGCCAACTATGGTGACGGCAAGCTCTACGGCGTAACTCCTGAGCAATTCAAGGCCGACATCGAAGCAGCAGGCATGAAGGTACTCTCAAGCCACGTCGGTCACAACCTGAATAACGAAGAGCTGAAGTCAGGCAACTTCGACGGAGCCCTGCAATGGTGGGCCCAATGCATCGATGCACACAAGCGTGCCGGCATGAAGTACATCGTGAACCCTGGCGTCAACTATCCCAAGACTCTGGCAGAAGCAGACGTCATCTGCAAGTATCTGAACAAAGTCGGAGAGATGGTGAACGCAGCAGGCATGAAGTTCGGCTACCACAACCACTCGCACGAGTTCGGCAAGGTAGAGAACAAGGTGTGGTACGACTACATGGTAGAGCACACCGACGCCGATAAGGTGTTCTTCGAAATGGACGTCTATTGGGCAGTACGCGGACAAGTTAGTCCCGTCGAGTACTTCAAGAAGTATCCCGGGCGCTTCACTCTGCTCCACATCAAGGACCACAAGGAATTTGGCGAAAGCGGCATGGTAGGCTTTGATGCCATCTTCAACAATGCCGACGTGGCAGGCCTCAAGCACTTGGTTGTCGAGTTGGAAGGAAGCAACAGACCCAACATCCTGGACGGCATGAAGGTTTGTGCCGACTACCTCAAGGCAGCAAAGTTCGTCAAGGCAAGCTACGACAAGTAATCTACTTTTTAGGAGCCCCTCTTCCACAAACGGAGGGGCTTCTACTTAAATGTAAGCATGGAGATAGAAGACAAGAGCAAAGGACAGATAGAAGAACAAGAGGTTCAAGAAGGAGCAATGTCCTTCTGGGATCATCTTGAGGTATTGCGATGGGCGCTGTTTCGCAGTGCTTGTGTGTTGGCTGTCATTATGGTGGGCACATTCATTGCCATGCCCTACATCTTCGACCGCTTCATCCTGGCACCAACAAGCAACGACTTCTTCACCTATCGCTGGCTCAATGCCATTGGGAAAGGCTTCGTAAAGCTCTCACCCGACTTTGATGTACAAATCATCAACATCAATGTCGCCAGCCAGTTCATGACGCACATCTCGACATCCGTATCTATGGCAGCAGTCATTGCCTTCCCCTATTTCATATGGGAGATATGGAAGTTCATCGAGCCAGCACTCTTCGAAGATGAGGTCAAGCATCTGCGGCCAGCCTTCTTGGGCGGCACACTTATGTTCTACATCGGTTGTGCCATCGGCTACGTACTTGTCTTTCCATTCACCTTCAGGTTCCTTGTCGAATATAACCTGAGTCCAAACATCACGAACCAAATCAACCTGCAAAGTTACATCGACAACTTCACGATGCTCATCCTCGTAATGGGTATCGTCTTCGAGATGCCACTGCTTGCCTGGTTGCTCAGTCTGTTTGGAATCCTCAGGAAGAGTTTCCTCCGCGAGTACAAAAGGCATGCAATTGTCGCACTTCTCATCGCCGCCGCCATCATCACTCCAAGCGGCGACCCCTTCACGCTGATGCTCGTCTTTATCCCACTATATGTGCTCTATGAGCTATCAATCCTCGTTGTAAAGGACAAACCAAAGACAGAAGCCTCAGAATGACGTATTTCGGCAATAAATGCCTTATTATTACACACAAAAGGCGAAAGTGTGCATGTTTTTCACCTAAAATGCATAAAATTTTACATTTTTTCTTGCAGGGAACAAAATAATGTCGTAACTTTGCAGCAAATAAAGCGTGTAAAATAACGTTAGAAAAAGAGAAAAGAACACTAATATTGTTAATCAATTGTTAAACAAATGAAAAAGATTACACTCGTTATTGCTATGTTCGCTATGGCAATGGCATCCAGTGCACAGTACACTGGTCACAAGTTTTTTGACAACTGGTCAATTGGTGCAGAAGGTGGCGTAAGCACAAACCTCCACGATTGGGACACTCCCAACGGCGCAGTAGCTGGCATCAACTTCACCAAGGGTATCACTCCTGTTCTGAGCTTGGAATTCCAACTTCAGGCTGGCTTCAACGACGACCCCAACTGGAACTGGGCTGCAAAGAGTCCTAATGTTGTCGACAATGCTAGCATCTATGCTAACACCAAGATCAACCTCATGAACTGGTTTGGCGGTTACAAGGGTGCTCCTCGTTTCTTCGAGATTCAGGCTCGTGGCGGTGTTGGTTACACTCGCTTCTTCTGGCCCACCTTCGATGGAATTCCATCAAGTAGCGGCAACGACCTGAACCGTTGCAACTTCAAGTTCGGTCTTGACTTCGACTTCAACCTCGGTGAGAAGAAGGCTTGGACTATCAGCCTGCGTCCTGCAGTTATCCTGAAGACCTCTCGCGACAACGATCCTCTTCGCGAATCAGGTCTGGGTATGCAGGTTGTATGTGACAAGGGTAGCGGTTGCACAGCTTATGGCCACAACGCTATCGGTCAGATCACCGCTGCTGTTACCTATCACTTCAAGACCAGCAACGGCACTCACTACTTCACAGAGGTTAAGCCCGTCGAGGTTACCAAGGTCGTAGAGAAGACTGTTGAAAAGCCCGTCGAGAAGGTTGTCGAGAAGGTTGTCGAGAAGGTTGTCACCAAGAACGTTGGTGGTGGCGTAACAGTTGAGTTCGCTCAGAACAAGGCTACTCTCAGCAACACTGCTAAGGCTAAGCTGAACACTATCGACAAGAGCGCTACTGTTGTTATCGACGGTTATGCTTCTCCCGAAGGTGCTAAGGCTTACAACCAGAAGTTGTCACAGCGTCGTTGCGATGCAGTCAAGGCTTATCTTGAGGATCGTGGCGTGAAGGTTGCCGGTGCAAATGCTCACGGTGCTGAAGGTGCTGAGTCTCAGCGTGTAGTTTACGTTACAATTAAGTAATCGAGACTTACATCAATAACGAACAAATAACTTGGAAGCCCTGCTACAATCGTGGCGGGGCTTCTTCTTTTTCCATTTACTCACATGGGCAGCCATGTTTGTCAACTAAGCACGCCCCAGTTTGCAAACTAAGCACGCCATGTTTGCAAATTAAGCACGTTAACTTTGCGATTTAGCTACACCTCGTTTTTAGAAGTCACACGAAGCGTTAAGTGTTAAGTGCCGTTTTCAAATAGTCTCAGTATTTCTCAGCGCAAGAACTTGACAGCACACAAAAAAGAGACATTGACCTGCGATTTGCGGCCAATGTCTCATAAAACTTAGTAGGAGCACCTGCAATTAGCAGAACTCCTGTAGAGATTTCTCCTTGATGACTTGCTTCGTCTTTTCTGTGTCGGATGTACGGAATACCAGAATGCCTTTTCCAGAAAGCAGGAAAGAATACATATAGGCAATACTGATGTCCGCCTCAGCAAAGAGTGCCAGCACGCGGGCTGCCTCGCCTGGTTTATCTTCGAGTTGAATGGCAAAGACATCGGTGATTGTCGCCGTGATGCCTTGCTCTTTTAGAACAATGAAGGCACGTTCCGGGTCGTCGCAGATGATGCGATAGATGCCGAAATCCTGTGTATCGGAAATGGTGGAGGCGATTATCTGGATGCCTGCGCCTTTGAGCACATTCAGCACGGTAAGGAGTGTGCCACGCTTGTTTTCGATGAATATGGACAATTGTTTCATAACGTCTAGTTTTTATTGATATACTTTGCGTTTGTCAACAACACGGACTGCCTTGCCTTCGCTGACGGGAAGACTACCCTTGGGCACCAGCTTCACGATAGGTGTGAGCAGGATTTCGTCCTTCAAGGCACGTGTGACGTTCTTCGTCAGCGACTGCAGACGAGCGTAATCGTCAGTAAACATCTCTGTCAACTCGACTTCGACCGTCATGTTGTCGTTGTCGTTATCGGTGGTAAGCGTAATGAGGTAGTTGCTTGCCAACTCTGGGAAGGTCATCAGTATCTTCTCGATCTGTATGGGGAAGATGTTCACGCCACGCAGTACCATCATATCGTCGCTGCGGCCCTTCATGCGGTCTAGGCGCACATGATTGCGTCCACAAGGACAAGTACGGCCAAGCACTCGAGTAAGGTCGCGTGTACGATACCTGATCAAAGGCATAGCCTCACGCTTCAGGGTGGTCAGGACAAGTTCGCCAATCTCGCCATCGGGCACAGGCTCGAGCGTCTCCGGATTGACAATCTCAACAATATAATAGTCCTCCCAGAAGTGGAGGCCATTCTGCTCTTGACACTCAAAACCGACGCCAGGGCCACACATCTCCGACATACCGAAGCTGTTGTAAGCCTTCACACCGAACATGTTCTCGATACGCTTTCTCTGTTCCTCGGAATGAGGCTCAGCACCAATGGCAAAGGTCTTGAGCTTTGTGTCCTTTCGTGGGTCAACACCTTGCTCCTGCATCACTTCGTAAAGGCGCGTCAGGTAAGACGGCACAGCATGAATGGCTGTAGTACCAAAGTCCTTGATGAACTTAATCTGGCGAAGCGAGTTGCCTGCAGCTGCGGGTACAGTCAGCATGCCAAGGCGTTCAGCGCCATACTGGAAACCCAGTCCGCCGGTGAACATGCCGTAGCCAGATGAATTTTGGAAGACATCGTCAGGACGAAGGCCTACCATCCAGAGGTTACGTGCCACTTGATTTGCCCACTCGTCAAGGTCGTTCTTTGTATGCAGAATGACGGTTGGATTACCTGTCGTACCGCTGCTGGAATGCAGACGAACGCAGTCGGTCAAGGGCACTGCAGCCAATCCGAAGGGATAGGTGTCGCGCAAGTCCTGCTTTGTGGTAAAGGGCAATTTGCGAATGTCAGCAGGCGATTTTATGTCCTCTGCCTTGATGCCCATCTCTTTGAACTTCTGGGCATAGAATGGCACCTTGGCACATCTGTTGATTGTCTCTTGCAGACGCTCTGTCTGCAGTTTGTTTATTTCCTCCCGTGAGAGGGTCTCATACTCGGGATGAAGGTAAGGTGATTTAACATCCATGGTCTTTATGGAATTGTTTGATTCGTTCTGTAAACAGTTGTTCTTGTTCGAGACGGAAGAAAGATGTGCAGATGCGCACACCTTGCTGCGTTGAGCCCATCGTGTCGAGCGGATAGACGGCAATGCCGCAGGTCATCAGTTCACGCGTCAGCTGCAGGTCATTCATGCCCGGGTACTGCACGGTGAAGTAGAAGCCGTCGGCCAGCGGAGCGCCCATATCGTTGTCATAAACGAGATAGAAGCCGTTGGCGAGCAGCACGTCCTTCATAAACTTGGCCCTGCGACCGTACTCCTTGACGTCGTCGAGGAAGTTGTACTCTCCCTTGACAGCCGCTTCCATCAGCGCTGCCATTGCGTGTTGCACGGAGTGCGTGGTGCCGCTGGAAAGCGTGTACATCAGCCTGCCGACGAAGAAGTCGCCAAAGGTTCCCACACCGAACTTCTCTTTTAAGGGCGCATAGATGCGGTGGAAAAGCTTGTTCGAGATACAAGTCACGCCAATGCGCTGGCCGGCATACGAGAATGCCTTTGACGCCGACACCCACAGCACGTAGTTGTCGGTGTAGCGTGCAACAGTGGCTTGGAAAGGCTCTTGATAGGGATGCGAGAGGTCGCGACGGAAGTCCATCGCAAAGTATGCCAAGTCCTCAAGCACAAGGATGTCGTACTTTGTCGCAATCTGTCCGATGCCTTTCAGCTCTTCTTCCGTGAAGCAAACCCACGAGGGATTGTTTGGATTGGAATAGACGACGGCACAGATGTTGCCCTTCGCAACAATCTCTTCCAATTTCTTTATCAGGTCGTTACCTCTGTAGTTGTATATGTCGAGGGCTTCGTGCTTGAGTCCAATCACGTCGCATTGTGTGGTTTGCACAGGGAAACCTGGCTGAATGAGCAGCACGGTGTCCTGCTTCGTGCCGGCAAAAGCATGATGGATAGCCGTAAAGGTAGCGAAGGTGCCTTGCATGCTACCTGTCGTCGGCACACAACCCTCGGGAGCAACATCCACGCCAATGAATGCCTTCACAAAGTCCGAAGCCGCCTTCTTGATGCGTGGAATGCCTCCATTAGGAGGATAAATAGTGGCGCAACCATTCTTGAGTGCTTCTGCCTCAGCCTTCAAAGCAATTTCCGAAGGCTGCAAGCCCGGCACGCCCATCTCAAGATGAATCACTTCCTCGCCTGTCTTTTCTTCAATGACACGCGAGAGTGCCTGTATGTCTCGAATAGTGGCCTGAGAGAAATCCCCAAGCCCCATCGAGTCAATGATGTTGTTAACTTGTTTCTTGTCTAACATTTTAATGCCAATTTGAGAAGTCGCGCTTGTCGTTCACGTGCTTTGCCTTGCCGGTAGAGCGCTGGATGGTCCCTGGCGGCTGTATGTGGATGTTAGGTTTGATGCCAGTGAGGGAGACAAGACGGTCGTAGAGCGGCTTGATGAAAGGCATCTGCTTGCCGGGGTTCGGCGAGAAGAACTCTTCGCGCAACTCGACGTCGAGGTCGAAGGTATCCTCGTTGCCCTTGCGATCGACAGTAATAAAGTACTGCGGTGTGAAGGCCGGGAACTCGGTGAGCACGGTCTCGATCTGGCTTGGGAAGACGTTGACACCACGGATGATGAGCATGTCGTCGCTTCGTCCCAGCACCTTACCGAGACGAACGGCTGTGCGTCCGCACTTACAGGGCTCGTAGTTAAGGCTCGAGAGGTCACGCGTACGATAGCGAAGGATGGGCATTGCCTCCTTGCAGAGCGAGGTGATGACCAACTCGCCGACCTCGCCTGGAGCAACCGGTTCCAGGGTTTCAGGATTTACAATCTCGGGCAGGAAATAGTCTTCCCAGATGTGTGTGCCGTCCTGATACTGACACTCGCCACCTACACCAGGTCCACACATCTCGGTCAAGCCATAGATATCAATAGCCTTGATGTGCAGTTTGGCTTCGAGTTCACGACGAATGCCCCACGTCCAAGGTTCTGCTCCGAAGAAGCCGACACGCAGCTTGAGTTTCGAGACATCGACTTTGTTCTTCTCGATGACCTCTGCGAGGTGCAAGGCATAGGAAGGCGTGCAGCAGATGGCAGCCGTGCCCATGTCCTGCATCATCATGATTTGCTTCTCTGAGTTGCCAGCTGAGGTGGGCAGCTGAATGGCTCCGAGCTTTGCGGCTCCGTCGTGAGCACCAAGACCTCCGGTAAAGAGGCCATAGCCATAACTCACCTGAACGACATCGCCTGGGCCCACATCGCCAACGGCAAAGACACGTGCACAGCACTCCGACCACATGTCGAGGTCAGCCTGCGTGTAGGTACCAACGACAGGCTTGCCCGTCGTGCCGCTGGAAGCATGGATGCGCCTGATCTTGTCCATCGGCACTGCCTGCAAGCCGAAGGGATATTCGTCACGAAGGTCGTACTTGGTAGTAAAAGGAAGTTTGGTGACGTCATCAATAGACTTGATGTCCTCAGGCTTCACACCGAGTTCGTCCATCTTCCTCTTGTAGAAAGGAACGGACTCGTAGCATCGTTTCACTGTAGCTACAAGGCGTTCGCTCTGCAGCTTTCTCATGTCCTCGCGGGACATGCATTCCATTTCGGGATTGTGTATCATAAGTTATCCTGATAGGTTTATGTTAGTTATTTAGTTATAAAGTTCCTGCTTTGACACCTGCATCGAATGCTTTGAGGTTGGCTTCGACGACCTGTTCACCCTTACGGGCAAACACAGTGGCAATGGCTTCTCTGAGGCTTTCCACAGAAAGGATGCCGATAGCTGGAGCAGCCATGCCAAGCAATACCATGTTGGCACCACGGGGATTGCCGCAATCCTTGGCAACTGTCTCAATATCGAGCTTGATGCTGGGCAAGGTGTCGAGTTCCTTCTGCAAAGCTTCTTCGTCAGGGTAATTGGGGATGTTGACGAAAGGCTTCGAACTGGTCACTATCCTACCCTCTTTGCTGAGGTAAGCAAGGTAACGCATGGCTTCCATGGGTTCCATAGAGATGATGAGGTCTGCACCGGCTTCGGCAATGAGGTCGCTCCAGATAGGATCTGTAGAGAGGCGCAGGTTCGACTGCACATCGCCTCCTCGTTGACTCATGCCATGCACCTCGGCTTGTTTAAGATAGAGGCCAGCCTTCGTAGCAGCCTCGCCTATGATGGTTGCGATGGAGAGGATGCCTTGTCCACCCACACCGCAAAGGATGATGTCTTTCTTCATGCTTCTATTGCTTTTTGGCTCTTGCGTGTCTCGCAAAAGTTTGTATGCACTCCCTTCTCGGAATGATGACACTCACACCCTTGTACTCAATCTCTTCCTTGATGACACGTGTTATCTCAGGCATATTCTTTGGCAGGGGAACTACGACGCGCACATGTTCTGGCTCTACGCCAAGTCCAAGACAGATGGCCTCATACTTGTTGGTACCAGCTGAGTCTTGTCCACCCGTCATACCTGTCGTGAGGTTATCGGAGATGACAACGGTTATGTTGGCCTTATCATTAACAGCGTCCAGCAGGCCTGTCATGCCGCTATGCGTGAAGGTTGAGTCACCTATGATGGCAACGGCTGGGAAGAGTCCTGCATCGGCTGCGCCCTTTGCCATTGTGATGCTTGCGCCCATATCCACGCAGGACGAGAGAGCCTGGAAGGGAGGCAGTGCGCCAAGCGTGTAGCAGCCGATATCGCCAAAGACACGATGGTCAGGATAATCAGCCAGCACTTGGTTCAGGGCAGCATAGACGTCTCTATGACCGCAGCCCTGACAGAGCTGAGGAGGACGCGCCGCCATATTCTGGGCTGGAGCAAAGACTGCACCTGCCTGCTTACCCAACGCTTTGGCTACATTGTCAGGAGTAAGCTCACCGGTTCGAGGCAAGTCGCCTGTCAAACGTCCCTTCACGGGATAGCCTGCGCCAAGCAAGCCTTTCACCATTTCCTCTACGACAGGCTGACCGTCTTCTATAACAAGAAGTTCGTCGCACTTTGCAGCCAGAGCCTTTATCTTATCTTCTGGCAAAGGATATTGCGAAATCTTGACGAGGTTGGCGTCACTGCCAAGTGCTTCTTTAACATAGTTATATGCGATGCCGCAAGCCAGAATGCCCGTCTTGCTGGCAGCAGTCTCTACCTTATTATATATGCTATCTGCAGAAGCCTGCTTCATGGCATCTTGCTTCTCGATGAGCTTCACGTACTTCTTCCTCGCGATGCCAGGCAGGAGTACCCACTGGTCGGTTGCAGGCGAGAGTACCTTCTCTGCCTTTGGCTCCGTAACTTCGACTGCTGCACGCGAGTGAGCCAAACGCGTCACGACACGAAGCACGATGGGTTCGCCAAGCTTCTCCGAAAGGTCGAAGCCATAAGCCATCATGTCGTAGGCTTCCTGCTGATTAGATGGTTCGAGACAAGGAACAAGGGCAAACTTGGCATAGAAGCGCGAGTCTTGTTCGTTCTGCGAGGAGTGCATCGAGGGGTCGTCAGCAGCAAGGACGATGAGTCCACCTTTGACGCCAGTAATGGCGCTGTTGACGAAAGCGTCAGCACAGACGTTCATGCCCACATGCTTCATGCAAACGAGGGCTCGCTTGCCAGCGTACGACATGCCAAGAGCTGCTTCCATTGCTGTCTTCTCGTTCGTGCACCAACGTGAGTGAATGCCACGTTCTTTGGCAAGAGGATGGCTTTGTATGTATTCAGTGATTTCCGTGCTTGGAGTTCCTGGGTAAGCGTACACGCCACTCAGTCCGGCATTGATGGCACCAAGAGCAACGGCTTCATCACCTAAAAGGAGTTTCTTCATATATTAGTCGTTTGGGAAATTAGTCGTTTGGTCGATTAGGGAAGTTAAGCCCTGATGAGTTGCAAGAACTCTTCACGCGTCTTGGCTTGATTGAAGGCGCCACAGAAGTCGCTGGTCGTCGTGATGCTACCTTGCTTCTGCACACCACGCATCTGCATGCACATGTGCTGAGCCTCGACCACAACCATAACGCCAAGAGGTTGCAGAGCTTCTTGGATGCAATCGCGAATCTGCTTCGTCATGCGTTCCTGAATCTGGAGGCGATGCGAGAAGCAGTCCACCACGCGAGCAATCTTGCTAAGGCCTGTCACTTGTCCGTTAGGGATGTAAGCGACATGAACCTTTCCATAGAAAGGAAGCATGTGGTGCTCGCAAAGAGAATAGAAATTGATGTCACGCACGATGACCATCTGCCGATAATCCTCGTTGAACTTCGCAGAGTTAAGTATTGCGACAGGGTCTTGCTCGTAACCACAAGTAAGGAAAGTCATAGCTCGAGATACACGCTTAGGTGTCTTGAGCAAGCCTTCGCGCTGAGCGTCTTCACCAAGAAGATTGAGGATAGCGCGTATGTGTTCCGAGATTTCTTTTTGAGTGGGAGTAAGTTCGTGCTTGTATTGCTCTTCCATTTTATATTCTTGCGTTAATCTTACTTTTCACGACCACAGCCTCGCGGAAGATGCCCATCTCACGAATCTGCCTAAGCATTTCTCTGGCCTCTTCGTTTGTCTGGAAGTCACCGACTCTGCAAAGCCAATGAGGTGAAACGAAACTGACATAGACACGTTGTGTGGGGAAGTAATTCCTGAAGCGCAAGCCAGCAGCTCGCGCTTCAGCCTTACCCTTACGTGAATTGTCGCCGAAGTACACTTGGATGCGATATCCGTTTCTCACCCTTGTCGCATGCGAAAGGCTATCCACAGCGACAGACGCTACAGAGTCCTGATCAGCACCGTCAACCTGTCTCTTTTTAGAACTCGACTTCAATGCCCCGTTCACTAGGTCTGTGATGGACTTTTCCTGATGCAGAATGATTCTGCCCACCGAGTCAGCCACTTGTTGCAACTTATCGGTGAAGGTCTGCTGGGCACTCACATTAAGAGCGCCCAAGCAGAAGATGAGGGACAAAATGTACTTCATTTACAATTTGACGATTTACTTTTTACGATTTACTTCCAAGCGTCGATGATGCCCTTGAAGTCAGGAGCCTTGAGGCTTGCACCACCAATCAGACCACCGTCGATGTCAGGCTTGCCAAAGAGTTCAGGAGCATTGCTTGCCTTGCAGGAACCACCATAGAGGATAGTGGTGTCGTCTGCAGCCTGAGCGCCATAGACGTCAGCAACGCACTTACGGATGTAGGCGTGAATCTCCTCTGCCTGCTCTGCAGTGGCTGTCTTGCCTGTACCAATGGCCCAGATGGGTTCGTAAGCAATCACGATGTTCTTCCACTGTTCAGCAGAGAGATGGAAGACGCTGCCCTGGAGTTCTGCCTTGCAGACTGCTTCCTGCTGGTTTGCTTCACGCTGTTCGAGGCTTTCGCCAATGCAGAAGATGACCTTCAAGCCGTTTGCAAGAGCGAGGTCAACCTTCTCCTTGAGAATTTCAGGAGTCTCGTTGTAGTATTCGCGACGCTCGCTGTGGCCAAGGATAACATACTCAGCACCTGTGCTCTTCACCATTGCTGCGCTGACTTCGCCCGTGTAGGCACCACTTTCTTTGTTGGCACAGTTCTCTGCACTAACGGCGATGACGCTGTCCTTCAGCAGTTCGCTAACGGTTGCGAGGTGGATGAAGGGAGTGCCAATGATGACTTCACAGTTGGGCTTTTCAGCAGCCAGAATGTTCTTCAGTTCAGTAGCGAGTGCTACACCTTCCTGCAGGGTCTTGTTCATTTTCCAGTTGCCTGCTACGATTTTCTTTCTCATGATTTCTTTAATTAAGTTCGTTATTACGTTATTTCGATATTTCGATGTTTTCTATGTCTTGAGGGGTGGGCAGGGCTGTGGAGGGCCATTTGCCAACGACTTTGCCATCGTGGAGGAGCATGAGGCCTGGGTTGGAACGTATCATGGTCTTCAGGACGACTGCATCTGCGTGGCAGAAGGGATACTCTGCTCCAGTCATCTCTATCCAATTGGCGATGGCTTTCTCTCCGCTCGATGTCAAGCAATAGAACGGCAGACTGTTTTCCTTGCAGAAGTCGTGGAGCGCAAGCAGTTCACCCATTCTGCCGTCGTCGGCTTTTTCGAGATAGGGAGCCACCAGGAGGAATGTATAACCTTCGTTGCTCAGAATCAAGTCGGTCAGGTCTTCGCCTGTTGCTGCATCTTGGATGAAGAGGTCCCCCACTCCAGTTCGCTTCGACGGCTCCACCTCGATGGTCTTGGAGTCGATGAAGGTCCAAGTGCTGTCGGGATAGTCTTCGAGTGCAAACTCTTTGCGCTCGCCATCTTTCTCCATGATGAAGGTCGTGATGAACTGCCCATAGCTCTGCTGGTCTTCGAGCCATGCTTTGCGGATGTCAGCCCCAACGTGATAGGGACGGAAGTCTATGACGGGCAGTCTCCAGAGGTTGTAGCTCATAAAGACGACGGCAAAGACAAGCGAACAGAGTGCCACCATCCATTGATACTTCTTCCCCACAAAGTGAGGCATCACCTTGTAATAGCGAAGAGCGATGATGGAGAAGATGAGCAGGACGACGTTCTTGCCAAAGGTCTGCCAGTTGGAGAGCACAAGTGCATCGCCAAAGCAGCCACAATCGGAAACAGGGTTCTTCAGGGCTAGATAGAGCGTCAATGGCGTCATGACGAGCAAGAAGCAAATGGAGACGGTCGTAGCCAGACGACGACGGATGCCAAAGAACAGGTAGATGCCCATCAGGAACTCCACGATGGCCAGGATGCAAGCCAGCGTCAAGGGCACACCTTCTGGCAGGAGATTGCTGATGCCAAAGGCTGCACCATAGTCCTCTATCTTGTACTGCGTGCCTCGAGGGTCGATGAGCTTCACCACGCCAGAGAAGAGGTACGTCAGGGCAAGCACCATGCGCACCACGTACATTGCGGCAAGAGCCAGATTATGCTTGAGCTTGGTCTTCACCGAAGGTCAACTTAATCAAGCCAAAGACGGCATAATTCAACATATCCATATAGTTGGCGTCAACGCCTTCGCTCACCAAAGTGTCGCCTTCGAGCAGTTCTATTTGCTTCGTACGGAAGACTTTCATGAGGATGAGGTCTGTGTAGCTGCTGATGCGCATGCCTCGCCAAGCCTCGTCATAGTCGTGGTTCTTGCGGAGCATCAGTTGCAGAGCCTCGTTCGCGTGCTTGTCGTAAGCCTCGATGGCTTCGTCAACCGTCATGTCGTCAGGTTTCTCGCTGAAGCCTTTCTCCAGCTGAATGAGGCCAATGATTGCGTAATTGACGATGCCGATAAACTCAGAACGTATGCCTTCGTCAACGAGGGAGACACCTTTCGTTTCGATGCTGCGGATGCGATTGGCCTTGATGTATATCTGGTCTGTAAGCGACGAGGGACGGAGGATTCGCCATGCAGCACCATAGTCGTGCAACTTCTTGACAAACAAAGTACGGCATTCCGCCATCACCTTCTCGAACTGTTCTTTGGTATTCATTGACGCATTACTAAATTCGCGTGCAAATATACTACTTTATTTTCAAATACGAGACAAGTTTGGCAGAAAAAAGTCTTATAGAGACTTATTTGGCTTGTGAGTTGAGAGTTACGACTCAATCGTCGACCTGTCGGTTGACTGGCGTCGAGTTGAAACTTGACTAGAGAACTTAGCAAACTTCTGCAGAGAACTTTGACAACTTCTGCAGAGAAGTTGGCCAACTTCTGCAGAGAAGTTTTTACGTTTTTCTATAGCTTTGTTTCCCAATCACTTGCAGAACTCGGAAAAATCCTGCAGAGGATTTGCCCAAATCCTGCAGTGGATTTGATGAAATCCTCACGTGGATTTTGCCAAATCCTCACGTCGATTTTAGGGACGAGCCCCTCTTGCCTTAGAGACCTATCATTTCTATCCGCATTCTCGATTTGTACGATTTTTCTTGTCTATTTGAAGAATTTGTACTACTTTTGCACCCGATTTCAGATAACAGACACAATTCCATCACAATGAGCAAGCCTTACACAACTGCCATACTCCTGCTGCACTGCCCAGACAAGCAGGGCATCATCTCGGAGGTAACGAAGTTCATCACTGACAACAAGGGCAACATCGTCTATCTGGACCAGTACGTCGATAAGATAGAAGGGATGTTCTTCATGCGCATAGAATGGGAACTGGAAGGGTTCCTGATTCCGCGCGACAAGCTCTACGACTACATCGACACGCTCTATTCGCAGCGTTACAAGATGAAGTTCAGCCTCTACTACAGCGACAAACGTCCACGCATGGCTATCTTCGTCAGCAAGATGAGCCATTGCCTCTACGACATGCTGGCGCGATGGAAGGCTGGAGAGTTCGACTGCGAGATTCCCTGCATCATATCGAACCACGAGGACTTGCGCTACGTGGCCGACCAGTTCGGCATTCCCTTCTACGTCTGGAGCATCAACAAAGACCACTCGAACAAGGCAGAAGTGGAGGCTGCAGAGATGGAACTGCTCAGGAAGGAGGACGTCTCGTTCATTGTCCTGGCACGCTACATGCAAATCATCAGCGACGAGATGATAGCGGCTTATCCGCACCACATCATCAACATCCACCACTCGTTCCTGCCCGCATTCATTGGGGCGAAGCCTTATCATCAAGCTTACGAGCGAGGCGTCAAAATCATTGGTGCCACCAGCCACTACGTCACGGCTGAACTCGATGCAGGTCCCATCATCGAACAGGACGTAGCCAGAATCACTCACAAAGACACGCCCGAAAGCCTCGTCCTGAAAGGAAAAGACCTGGAAAAGATTGTCCTCTCGCGTGCCGTCTCAAAACACATCCAGCGAAAGATTCTGACCTACAAGAACAAGACGGTCATCTTCAGCTGAAAAAAAAAGAAGCAGCCTCTCCTAAATCCTCCCCTAAAGGGAAGGACTTACCCCCTCTCCTAGGAGAGGGTTGGGGAGAGGCTGCTCCTTGCTTCTAACCTTAGTAGGCGAAAATCGGATATTTCTCCATGATGGCGTTCACTTCGCTGCGTACCTGAGCGATGACAGCCTCATCTTCTGGAGCATTCAGCACGCGTTCGATGAACTCTGCAATCTTCACCATCAAGTCTTCCTTAGCACCACGAGTCGTGAGAGCTGGCGTGCCAAGACGGATGCCTGAAGTCTGGAAAGCGCTGCGGCTGTCGAAGGGAACCATGTTCTTGTTCACGGTCAGGTCGGCTGCCACAAGTGCCTTCTCTGCCACCTTGCCTGTGAGGTCAGGATACTTCGAGCGCAGGTCAACAAGCATTGAGTGATTGTCCGTACCACCACTGACGATGTCGAAGCCACGCTTCATCAGTTCGTCTGCCAGCACAGCAGCGTTCTTCTTCACCTGCTTTGCCCATTCCTTGAACTCAGGCTGCAAAGCCTCGCCAAAAGCAACAGCCTTGGCTGCGATGACGTGCTCCAGCGGACCACCCTGAATGCCAGGGAAGACAGCGCTGTTCAGCAAAGCCGACATCTTCTTGATCTCGCCCTTGGGAGTCGTCTTGCCCCAAGGATTGTCGAAGTCCTTGCCCATGAGGATGATGCCACCACGAGGGCCACGAAGCGTCTTGTGCGTCGTGCTGGTCACGATGTGAGCGTACTTCACAGGGTTGTCGAGCAGCCCAGCAGCAATCAAGCCAGCAGGATGCGCCATATCAATCATCAGGATGGCACCTACCTTGTCAGCAATCTGACGCATGCGCTTATAGTCCCACTCACGGCTGTAAGCAGAGCCACCACCAATGATGAGCTTGGGCTTGTGCTCGAGAGCGAGCTGTTCCATCTCGTCGTAATCCACACGACCAGTCTCCTTCTTCAGGTTGTAGCCGATTGGCTTATAGATGATGCCACTCGTGTTGACGAGAGAACCGTGGCTGAGGTGACCACCGTGGTCGAGGTTCAAGCCCATAAAGGTGTCGCCAGGATTCAGGCAAGCCAGGAAGACGGCTGCATTGGCCTGAGCACCCGAGTGAGGCTGCACGTTGGCATACTCTGCGTCGAAGAGCTTGCAGATGCGGTCGATGGCAAGTTGCTCCACCTCGTCCACAACCTGACAGCCGCCATAATAGCGCTTGCCAGGATAGCCCTCGGCATATTTGTTGGTCAGGCACGAGCCCATGGCTGCCATAACCTGGTCACTTACATAGTTCTCTGAGGCAATAAGTTCCATGCCTCGACGCTGTCGCTGGTTCTCCTTCTCGATGAGGGAGAAGATGGTTGAATCCTGATTCATTTACGATTTGACTATTTATGTACAATTTAACTATTTAATAATTTACGGGTTTTTATTCCCCCAAAAGGGGGTTAGGGGGTCTATACCAATTTCACATCTGCCAGATTGATTTCCCTGTTGCAGTAGTGGCACTGAAGGGTTCCCCTTTCCTTGCCAAGGAAGTGGAAGCGCGTTTGCATCGGCTCGTTGTTGGTGATGCACTTATGATTGTCGCAGCGGACAATGCCCACGAGCTCTTCAGGCATCTTCACCTCCTTCTTCTCCACCACCTCGTAGTCGCGAATCACGCTGAGCGTAACGTTTGGTGCCACAACGGAGAGCTGGTTGATCTCGTCGTCGGAAAAGAACTTATCGGCTATCTTGATGATGCTCTTGTGGCGCATCTTCTTGCTCTTGAGGTTGTAGCCTACAGTCACGGCAGAATGCACTGTCTCGAGACGGAGCAGGCTAATCACATCGAAAAGCTTGGACGAAGGTATGTGGTCGATGACTGTGCCGTTCTCGAGGGCAGCCACTTGTAACTCCTGTCTTTTCATGAGATGATGGTTTTATCGTTGATAATGGCTTCGAGCGTGATGCCAAGCGTGTCGCAAAGAATGGCCTGACGTGCATAGAGACCGTTGCGAGCCTGCTGGAAGTAGTAGGCATAAGGCGTATCGTCGATGCTGTACTCTATTTCGTTGACGCGTGGCAGCGGATGAAGAATCTTCATGTTGGGCTTTGCTTTCGCCAGCATGGGGAGGCTCAGCAGATAACGGTCCTTGACGCGTTCGTACTCGTCGAGGTCTGTGAAGCGTTCCCTTTGCACGCGCGTCATATATAATATGTCTGCTCCAGCAATCGTGTCAGCATCGAAGTCCTGATGCTCCACAAATTTGATGCCTTTCTCGTGGCAGTACATCTTGTAGTGCTCAGGCATAGCCAGTTCGTCAGGAGCAATGAAGTGGAAAGTCGGATTGAAGTGGCGCATAGCCGTCAGGAGGCTGTGAACCGTCCTGCCATACTTGAGGTCACCAACCAGATAGATGTTGAGGTTCTCCAGCGTTCCCTGCGTCTGATAGATGGTATAGAGGTCGAGCATCGTCTGGCTGGGATGCTGATTGGCTCCATCGCCTGCATTGACGATGGGCACAGGCGACACCTCGCTGGCATACTGGGCTGCACCCTCCAGATAATGACGCATCACAATAATGTCGGCATAGTTCGACACCATCATAATCGTGTCCTTCAGGGTCTCGCCCTTCGTGCCGCTTGTCACCTTTGGGTCAGCAAAGCCAATGACTTTTGCGCCAAGACGATTGGCTGCAGTCTCGAAGCTGAGACGTGTGCGAGTGCTTGGTTCGAAGAACAATGTGGCAACGATTCTTCCCTCGAGAAGGCGACGGTTGGGGTGCTTCTCAAACTCTTGTGCCATACGAATCAGATATTCAATCTTCTCGCGCGTATGGTAGGCAATGGTTACAAGGCTTCTAATTTGCATCACTTTACAGTTTTTCTGTGCAAAGATAGTAAAAAGTTCATAGTTCATAGCGCATAGTTCATAGTTATTTTATAATTCTTATAATTTTTCACTTTTCATTTTTAATTTTCAATTAAATGTCGTACCTTTGTAGTCTTAAAACTATATTTCTCATGAGAAAGAAGGTTTTCCGCTTCCTTTGGGTATGTTATATCTTAGGAATCTTTGCTGTTGGCATCATATTCGTCTGCATATTTACAGGTGCCATCGGTTATATGCCTGACATCAAGCAACTGCAGAACCCCGTCAATAAGTTTGCCACTCAGGTCTTCTCTGCTGATGGGAAGCAACTGGGAACCTGGAGCTACAGCAGCGCTAACCGTGTCTTTGCGGACTATGGCGAACTGCCTCCTGCGCTTGTTCAGGCTCTTATCGCGACTGAAGATGTGCGCTTCTACGAACATAATGGCATTGACTTTCAAGCCCTCCTAAGAGCTGTCGTGAAGCGAGGCGTACTCCAGCAAAAGAGTGCTGGTGGTGGAAGTACCATCACGCAACAGCTTGCCAAGCAACTCTACTCTGAGAAGGCTGCCACAACAATGGAGCGACTCCTGCAAAAGCCTATCGAATGGGTGATTGCGCTCAAACTGGAACGCTTCTACACGAAAGAGGAAATCATCGGCATGTACTTCAACTACTTCGACTTCCTCCACAATGCTGTAGGCATAAAGACGGCTGCCCAGACTTACTTTGGAAAGAATCCTTCTGACCTCGACACATGCCAGTGTGCCCTGCTTGTAGGCATGTGCAAGAACCCCAGCTATTTCAATCCTGTCCGTCGTCCAGAACGTTGCATAGACCGTCGCAATACGGTTTTGATGCAAATGGAGAAGGCAGGATTCCTCACAGAAGAGCAAAGGGAAGAACTCAGAGAGCGTCCGCTTGGGCTGAACTTCCATCGCGTAAGCCACAAGGAAGGGCATGCCACTTATCTTCGCGACTACCTGCGTCAAATCCTGATGGCTAAGAAACCTGTCCGCAGCGACTATGCTTCATGGCAATACCAGAAGTTCTATGAAGACTCGATTGCATGGGAACGCGACCCAATCTATGGTTGGTGCAACAAGAACTACAATCGAGACGGACGACCCTACAACATTTACACCGATGGCTTGAAGGTCTATACCACCATCGACAGCCGCATGCAGGAATATGCTGAGCAGGCTGTTGCCAAGCATGTCACAGGCGAGCTGCAGCCTCTCTTCGACAAGGAGCAACGCAACAACAGGAATGCTCCTTACGCCTCTGCAATCACAGCTGCCAAGGCAAAATCAAATCTGGCAAGGGCAAAGCGACAAAGTCCTCGCTACACTGAAATGAAGAAGGCTGGATATTCCGATGAAGAGATTGACAAAGCCTTCAATACACCCATCGAGATGACGGTCTATACGACGAAAGGAGACAAGGACACCCTGATGTCTCCACTCGATAGCATTCGTTATTACAAGTCCTTCCTTCGCACAGGCTTCATGTGTATGGACACCGAAACGGGTCATGTGAAGGCTTATGTGGGAGGCGTTGATTACAGCCACTTCCAATACGATATGTGTACGCTGGGCAAGAACCAAGTCGGTTCTACAATCAAGCCCTACCTCTACTCGCTTGCAATGGAGAGCGGCTGGTCGCCTTGTGATGTTGCTCCCAATGAGCAAAGGACATACATGATACCAGGAAGTGGAGCCTGGACTCCCAGAAATGGCAGCCGTGCTCGCTACGGAGAAATGGTGACACTGAAGTGGGGCTTATCAACGAGTAACAACTGGATTTCCGCTTATTTGCTTAGCCAACTCAGTCCTGACCTTTTCGTCAAGCTCCTGCACGACTTTGGCATCCAGAACCAAAGCATCCATCCTTCGCTTTCTCTTTGCCTTGGCCCCTGCGACATTTCCGTTGCAGAGATGGTTGGAGCCTACTCTGCCTTCCCCCAGAAAGGTGTTCGTCGCACACCCCTCTATGTCACTCGCATCGAAGACAGCGACGGAAACGTATTGGCACAGTTCCAATCGAGGGTGAAAGAGGTTATTTCAGAAGAGAGCGCATACAAGATGATTATCATGATGCGAGGCGTCGTCGATGGTGGCACAGGCTCTCGCATGCGTAACCGTTACAACATTACTGCTCCTATGGGTGGCAAGACTGGAACGACCAACGACAATAGCGACGGCTGGTTCGTGGGCTATACTCCACGACTGAGCTTTGGCGCTTGGGTTGGTGGCGACGAGCACGACATCCACTTTGCCAGCATGGCATATGGTCAAGGTGCAAACGCAGCACTCCCCATAGCAGCTTATTTCCTTCAGAAAGTCTATGCCGACAGCCAACTGGGCTATAGTCAGTCGGAAAACTTCGACATTCCTGCCGGCTTCGACCCATGTGGCAACGTAATTGAAGAAGGAGAAGGAGAAGAGGAAGTAGATGAATTCGACGAGTTCGAATTCGACTTCAATGAGGAATAAATACCAAAACTGCCCTTCCGTTTCGCCATTTTCACTATTATACTCATGCACGCCCAAAAGTGCAAAAATAGTGTTGATTTATGTTAAGACAGTGTTACGGTCTTGATTTAAATCAACAAATCCGGTCTTTTACCAATATTTTAATTCATTTTCCTTGCAAAATGAAAGAATCATCGTACCTTTGCAGTGCAAAAAGCAAAGAGAGCTATCCTATAGCTTGAATTTAGAAAGTTTATAGTGTTTAGGTAGAAAGATTTGTTTGAAGGTTAATAATAGTTGTTAGTTTTAGTTTTTGGAGAAGCGATCCGTGAGGACAGCTTCTTTTTTTTGTCCCTATACGAAGGGAATTAGTATTCCCTGGACGGAACATGCTAAGCCCCCTGCCGGAGAACCAGTGAGGCGTACCGACAGGGGGCTTAGGCGTATGAAGCTATACGATGCTAGATCTTACTCATCTACGAAGTCTGTGAGCTTCTTTCCTACGGGAACTGGAATTGGCTTGTAGTCCTTCACGTTGTACATACGCAACATTTCATCCGAGGGATTCAAGTCCATATACATCGGCCTGAAGCGAGGCGGTGTATAGCCACGGAGATTCTCCTTCTTGTATGGCGCCATCTGTTCGCCAGGGAAGACGAGACGGAAATCGACAAGGCGCAGCTTCGAGTGGTCATTGGGAATCTTGAGCTTACCATCTGTTCTGTTGCTGGCAGTAGAGCCGCTGGGTTCGTTGCCCCAAGGATTGCGCATAACGAACAAGTAGTCGGAACCTTCGTCGGCATACATCACGGTGAAAGCATGACCGGTAACCGACTCAAGATCACCCATCATAACACCGCTCTCGTGGAAACCGCCAACACTAATCATACCATGGCTAAGGGCATAATCGACAATCAGAGGATACTCGGCATTGTACAGATAGTCGCCCCAATTGAAGCTGTAACTTGTGCCGTTACCCGTGAAGGGAGGTGCGGCATGTTCTGTACCAATACCGCCTATCTTATTACAACGGAAGCGAGTCTCCCACTTCATCAGCGCCTTTTCCATAATAGATGTCCAACAGAATACGCCGTTCTTTCCTGTAACTTGCTGACTGTACATCTTGTTATCGACGATAACATCAATGGGATTGCCCATGGGGTCGAACATATGGATGGTAAACAGAGTATTCGAGTTATTGGGAACGATAATCGTCTTAATCCATTCAGGATAGATATAAGCAAAGGATGCAAATACAGCACACATGCTGCAATCACCAATACCGTGCTGATTGATGTCGGCAGGCACAGGAGAGCCGAAGGGATAAAGATTGATTGTCTTAGCCGACCAACTTCCACTCAATTCGTGGTAACTCAAGTCTGGCTGATTATTGGGATCAGCCAACCAAGCCTTGTCCTCGTCTGTGGCAGCAGCAAACTTCTCAAAGTGCTTGCCCATAGGAGTCTTCGTTGAACCCGAGTAACCACCCTTAAGATTCGAAGCCCATAAATTATCGGGAGTTCCATATTGGGCACGCAAATAATAACCAGATGGTTGTGTTGCTACCTTAGCTGCCTCGCGAGACGGATAGAAATAGTAGCGATAATTACCTTGAACGATAACCAGAAGGTCTTTGTCCTTAGCAAAGATCTGGAATTTGATTCTGCTCGTATTACCCTCGCGAACCCCATAGAAGATTTCCCCTGGATTCGCTCCATTTTCGCTATAAGTCAAATCATAATACTGCTCGGAAGCAGCTTTAATCCATTTCATCCTAGGACCACCCGTAAAGACCAGAAACTCTGTTCCGTTGCTGTGAGAAAACTTTTCTGTGCCATTAGAGAGGTAACGCTTCCAACCAAGATACCACAAGCCATCCAACTCGCCTTCGCCAGCACGCTCCACAACCTCCAGATAATTAAAGGCATCCATGGGACAAGAGATGATGCTATTGTCCTTGAGCCTGATGTCCACACGCTTATTTGAAGCCTCTGTATCGGCTTCATATCTCACATTACGTCTGCCCTTGGGAGTAATGGCAGGAGTAAAGCTGTCATCACTCAGGTCGGATACTGACAAATCGCCGGTGTTTGCGTTTGGTGCAGGTGCATAGTTACCAGTTGGTTGTGGCGCATATATTGCTGCATCGCGCGTATTATAGAAGAAGTAACGCTTCGTTCCTTGCTTTAGGACAAGCAAGCTGTCCGCCATTTCAAGAATCTTATATGTAACCTTGGTTGAAGTAGGATTGACTTGAATAGTAAATGATTCGCCAGCCAATGCCCCATTCTCACCATATGTCAGATAATAGGTCGTCTCTTTCGTCGGTGTAAGCCACGTCATTTTGGGGCCTGCAGTAAAGACGATAGTCTCAGTGCCATTGACGTCTTTCTTGGTTGCCGTACCCGAGAACAACCATCCCAGATACCATACACCATCCAGTTCGCCCTCGCCTGCGCCCTCGACAACCTCCATGTAATTGATGTTAGCCAAGTCACAAGAGAGAATACTCCTGTCACTGAGCATAATGTCGGCACGCTTCTGAGCAAAAGCAACGGAACAAATGCCCAACATCAGCAATGCTACACTAAAAAGTCGTTTTGCTTTCATCTTTTATACCTTATTATGTTATTTTTATACATTTTCTACCGCAAAGATAGTATTTATTCGGAATAATTAAACAAATTATCCGATTTGTTTTACATTATTATATAATTGGCGCTGTCGGACGGCTTCATAAAGGAGAATTGCCGCACTGACTGACACATTTAATGAATCTAATTGCCCTAACATGGGGATGCGGATGTGTGCATCGGCTGCCTTACGCCATTGATTGGTCAATCCTGTCGCTTCTGTTCCCATAACGATGGCTGTCGGACCAGTCATCGGGGTATCGTAATAGAGCTTCGAATCCTGCAGTTGTGCAGTCAGTATTTGTATGCCTTTCTTCTTGAAGAAAGAGATGCATTCTTCTGTACTGCAAGCCACACAGGGAACGGTAAAGAGTGCACCTACTGCCGAGCGAATGAGGTTGGGATTATACAGGTCGGTAAGCGGGTCACAGACAATGACTGCATCAGTTCCTGCAGCATCAGCACTTCGCAAGACTGCCCCAAGGTTTCCTGGCTTCTCGACACTCTCTAGCACCACGATGAGAGGGGAAGGCGACAGCTTCAAATCGCTGAGTTCTGCCTTTCGAACCTCGACAACAGCCACAATTCCTTCTGTGCCTCCACGATAAGCAATACGCTCATAGACGTTTCGACTGACAGGAACAACCTCGACATCTTGAGGCAATGAGAGTGGAGCCTCAGCAATTTCCTCGCAGACAAAGGCTGAGCGAAGGGTGAAACCTGCCTCTAGGCAATGTTCCACCTCGCGACGACCTTCGACGACAAACAGTCCATCGGCTCGTCTTTGTGCCGACTTCTGTTGGAGAAGCAGCAAGTGCTTGATGCGTTGGTTCTGTGTACTGGTTATCATTCGACCATTAACTGATGGGCTGTGAACTATGAACTACCTCGTTCTGCCTGTATAAGCGTCAATACCAGAAGTGTCGATTGTCTGCGAGAAGAACTTTTGGGCAGCTTCGTTCATAGCATTATTCCAGGGCTGACCGCCATTGAGTTGCACCACCCATAGCTTCAACTGCTTCTTGTGCCAATTTACCATACAGTTCGTTCCCCAGGCTCCTCCGTGTCCAAACCACTCGTTCTCGCCGTCCTTCTTAGGTGCGTTGAGTCCAAGCGAATAGCCGCCGAGGTTGTCAGGCCTTGTGGTGACGGCAAGGATAGACTTGACAGTCTCTTCTTTCAGTATGCGAACGCCATTGTCGCCAATGCCCAGGTTCATGAGCATCTTATAGAACTTCAGCTGGTCGTTTGCTGTTGTCCAAAGTCCTGCACCAGCAGAAGCGAACACATGACCATCGTTGTACGGACGCTGTTCCCAGCCATTCTCGAGTCGATAGGTTGCAGGAGCATCCTTATGGGTATCGTACATCTCGATCTGAGTCTTCAGTTGCTTGTCTGTAGGCCAGAACCAAGTTGACTTCATTCCCAAGGGGTCGAGCACTTCTTTCTTCAGATAATCCTCCCACTTCATGCCGGTAATGACCTCAACGACTGCTGCACCGATGTCAATTCCGGTGTTAGAATACTGGTCTCTCGTGCCAGGTTCGAACGAGATGGGAGAAGCTGCAGCGATAGAAGCGACCTGCCTGAGAGGCGCACCTCCTGACCATCCTCCACCACGCACATCATTGCGTTTCGCGCTACATTCAAAGGGGAAGCCGCCAGTATGATTGAGGACCATGCGAACCGTCAGCACGTTCTTGGCCTTATGAAGCGTTTTGATGCCATCCTTGTCGCTGTCTTGAACCCAAAGTTCCTTGAACTCAGGCAGATACTTCGACACGGGATCATCGAGCGAGAGTTTGCCTTCCTCGACCAACTTGGCAATCGTCACACCGCAGAAACCCTTGGTCTGCGAGCATTGCATGAAGACATTGTCGAGTTTGATGGGGCGTTTCTGCTCGACGTTTGCATAGCCGATGCAGCAAGTTTCCTGCACGCCGTTGTTGTAGAAGATACTGATTGCGCCAGGCAGTTCGCCTCTGTCCACATAAGGTTGCAGCACTTCCTTAGCATACGTAGTCTTGGAATCGATAACTTTTTTCTGCGCACCAGCCGTAAGGCAGCACGTCAAAACAAGAAGAAATAATAGTTTTTTCATAACAGTTTGATAATAGGTTTCGTGGCACAAAGTTACTAAAAATTATTCAGACTTAGTCTGCCTGATTAAAAATCTTTTCCAAAAGAACTGAGAAAGCAAATATAATAGCAATCCGTCATTAATGACAACTTGCAATATAAAACGCCAGTTTTGCTTACATATTGAATTTCTCAACCTCGCGGAGAATCGCACGAAATTGCTCGCCCCGTACCTAGGGTAAGGACAACGAGATTAAATGTTAAAATCGTAACTTGCTGAGGATGTGTGACATGCAAAACACATTGACCGAAGTAGGCTGTCAAAACACCCAATTTGGGGTGAGAAAGTGGCAATTTTGGCCTGTTTTTGGGGGTAACTCGACACGTCGAAACACCAAAATCGACGTGTCGAGTTTGAAAACTTCACGTGTCGAGTTTGTCAACTTCACTAGTGAAGTCGGAAGAGCCTCCCTTTCGAGTCGGTTTTCGAGACACGATTTCGTCAAAACCACTCAGTTTTGCATCCAAAACCAAAGTAGCAAAAAGATAGCAAAACCACACAATAAGTAACAAAACGGAACATGCAATAAGGTTTCATTCAAAATAAAAAAACAGCAGAAATAATCCTTCATAAAGAAAAATTACGTATCTTTGCCTGACTGAACAAAGCAATTACTCCAAGCTCCGCGCATTAAAAGCGCGCCATGCTTCCAAAGAATACAAGAAAGACTCTATGAGAGAAGAGAACAAACGAATAGCGAAGAACACGCTCATTGTATATGTCAGGCTGATAATCACCACATTCCTAGGCCTGCTGTCTTCGCGTTTTGTGCTTGCTGCCCTTGGTGCATCCGACTACGGTCTCTATAATGTTGTGGGCGCAACCGTCATCATGTTCTCCTTCATCACGAGTGCCCTCTACAACACCACGACTCGTTTCATCAACTACGAACAGGGCAAATCGGATGGCAACGTCAATCGCATCTTCAACATGAGCCTTGCCATTCATATCTGTTTTGCCATCGTAGCCCTGCTGATACTTGAGTCGATAGGTGTTTACTACATTAATAATTACCTGAATGTTGCTGCAGGCAAGGAGTCAGACGCGATATTCGTCTTTCAAGTCTCCACGATTGTTACATGTTTGAGCCTGATAAGTGTACCTTACAACAGCCTCTTCATCGTGCACGAAGACTTTCGAACCATAGCAATATTCGACATCTTGGCGGCAATCGCGAAGTTCGCCCTGATACTGGCCCTCTCGCTTTATGGCGGCAATCTGCTGCGCTTCTATGCCCTAAGCATGGCACTTGTAACGGCCTTGATGTCATTCTCCTATTACCTTCTGGCCTGCAAGAAATGGCCCTCCATCACGAAGTTCAACCTCATAAAAGACAAAGGCAAATACAAGGAGATACTGATCTTCAACAATTACAGCCTTTTAGGTGCCGCAGCTTTGTTGTTCAGAAACCAGGGCAGCAACATGGTTATCAATTACTTTTTCGGCACAATAATCAATGCAGCCTATGCCATCTCCTATGCTGTGCAGAGCTACATCACGACCTTTGTCGGCAACTTCGACATTGCTTCAGCGCCCCAAATCACCCAGAATGTCAGTCGTGGAAACATGGACAGAACAGTCTTCCTGGCATCTTCCACTTGCAGAATATGCATTTTGTTGACGCTGCTATTGCTGTTCCCCATTTATTGCGAGCTGCCTTTCCTCCTACATCTATGGTTAGGAGACAACATGCCCGACAGCACCGTCACATTCTGTAAATGCACTTTGCTGGTAGCTTTGGTGTCTGCAACATCTGGCGGCATCACTCAGCTCATACGAGGAACGGGGAAGCTGAAATGGTTCACCATACAATTCACCGTGTTATACGTCTTGGCGCTCCTCATCAGTATTGGCCTGTACAAAGCAGGGTTCCCGCCATATACCGTTATCCTGTCATACTTTATAGCAGATGCCATCAGCCGTTTCAACCAAATATATCTGTTGCATCGGTACATAAAGTTTGACCTCGGAAACTTTGTGCAGAAGTCTTACATGAAGCCTCTCGGCGTATTCATATGTGGTGTGGCATATATTCTAGTTTCAGAATGTATCAACATCGAGCACAATCTGTGGCACATAACGAACTTCGTGATAGCCTGCCTGTTTATGGCCTTATCCATTTATTACGTAGGACTCTACAAGGAAGAAAGAGGCATCATCACATCTCACATAAAGCATTACATCACACACAATACAGAGAAATGAACTTTTCAAGACTTATATATTATTTGCATAACCCGCAGGAACTACAGTTTGCTCTTGCATTGAGGTATCCGAAGCTATTTTCCGATAAACAGTACCTCAAAATCCTCTTCCGCAAACTTATGGGCTCAGAACTGAATCTGGAATGTCCCCAGACTTTCAGCGAAAAGCTGCAATGGCTCAAACTTTATGACCACAATCCACAATACACACAAATGGTCGATAAGTATGAAGCCAAGAAATATGTGGCAAACATCATCGGAGAGGAATATATCATACCAACTCTGGCCGTATATAATAGCTCAAAAGAGATCAACCTGGATACCCTGCCAGACAAGTTCGTACTCAAATGTACCCACGACAGCGGCAGCGTTGCCATATGCAAGGACAAGAAGACATTTCAAAAGGAAAAAGCTTTTGCCATACTTGACAAAGGCCTTAAACGGAACTTCTTCTGGGAAAACAGAGAATGGCCCTACAAGAACGTAAAGCCCCGCATTATCGCAGAAGCCTATCTGGAGGACAAGGAGACTCAGGAACTTCGCGACTACAAGTTCTTCTGCTTTGACGGAGAGGTAAAAACACTCTTTATAGCAGAAGACAGGCAAGGAGATAAAGAGACTACGTTTGATTTCTTCGACGCAGACTACCGCCATTTGGATATTCGCAAAGGTCACCACCCTAATGCCGACACGCCTCCAGAAAAGCCACATTCTTTTGAGAAAATGAAAGAAATGGCAGAAAGGTTGTCACAAGGCATACCTCATTTACGTGTAGATTTCTATGAAGCAAATGGCAAGATATACTTCGGAGAACTGACTTTCACAAGTGGAAGCGGTTTCACGCCTTTTGAGCCAGAAGAATGGGACTTGAGGTTCGGCAAATGGCTGAAACTCCCATCAAAGAAGACGATATGAACAAGAAAGTAATATACACATGCCTGGTAGGCAACTATGATGTATTGCGACAACCTCTGGCTATTGATGAGAGCTATGACTACATCTGCTTCTCAAATGACATAAAAGAGGAAAGAGTTGGAGTCTGGCAAATACGTCCAATCCCCTTCAAACATAAAGACAAAGCCAGGTTATCACGCTATGTGAAGATACTGCCGCACAGAGCGCTCGAGGATTACGAATGGAGTTTGTGGATGGATGCAAACATTCAGATTACGAAGAAGGAGTTTTATTCAATAGTCGATAGCAAAATAGCAGAAGGAGGAAAGATTTACCAAGTAACTCATTGCCTTCCCCCTTGCGACTGCACCTATGAAGAAATAAAATTTGCCTATTTAGGAGGTCGTTCTGGGTTATATAAAACATTCCTTCAGTACTGGCATTTAAAAAGAAACGGGTTCCCTACTCATTGGGGATTGTTCGAGAACAACTTCATATTGAGGAAACATCTTGACCCACAGGTTAGGAAAATCTCAGAAGAGTGGTGGGCAGAATTCATGAAATACACGAAGAGGGACCAATTCAACCTCATGTATGTTTACTGGAAAAACAATCTCATGCCAGGACTACTGTTCCCCCCAGACCGCAACACACGAAATGTGGATTTCCTGAAATGGCACTTCCACCATGTCCAGCCCCAGAATACATTTATTTATCGCTGGAAGTTTCATCAGAGAAGATACCTTTTACTCGTGTTTAAGATGCTCGATTAAGAATCACACTTGGCCAGAGCGAAAATTCTGGCTGCTTTGTCGTTTGAGGAAAACAACGAGCCCTCACGAGGGTGAAATCCTCGGAGGGCAAAACGATAGTGGAGCTGGAGGGGATTGGTCCGGCTTGCCGCTTGAGTAAAACGAAAAACCCTCACGAGGGTGAAATCCTCGGAGGGCAAAACGATAGTGGAGCTGGAGGGGATTGAACCCTCGTCCAAACAGGGACGTCCTGTGCTTTCTACACGCTTATTCCAGCCTTCATTTTCGTGCAACGACAAGACCTGGACCACCAATCGTCGCCTTATTCTCTAAGAATTTCGCCACAGGATAGAGACGTCTCCCACGACTATTTCCGATTTTCTAGCACCGCTTTATCAAACGCTTCGGAACAACAGCTTTTGAGCGATGTCTCGTCTCAGCACCTGGTGCCGAGATAAGGCCAGTAGTCTACTGTGCTTCGACTAGGCAGCGAGAGCGTAATTGTTTGCGCCAATTAAATTGTTGAAAGTCAGGGATTATAGAGAGCGGCTAACAACTCTCTGCGTGCTTACACAACACCTCATCCTGCTGTCAAATCCAGTCAGCCCCTTGGTGACGTGTATCGTCAAATGGACTGCAAAGGTACGAATAATTTCGAAATATGCAAAATAATTGGAGTTTTTTTCATTTCGTGGCTGTAAACACAATAAAAGTATGCTCGCGTGCGTTATTATATAAAACAAAAAAGTGTACCTTTGCAACACTTTTGCCCTAACCGGCACTCACAAAGATCTGAAATAATAATACAAACAAATACAATACATGAAAAGATTTTTAATTGCTCTGATGCTTGCCTGCTTAGTTGTAGGCCAAGTGTCGGCACAGATGACAGATGAGGAAGTAATTGAATACGTTCAAGAGCAGCACGAAGCCGGAAAAAGCCAGACTGCCATCCTTCTAGACCTGCAAAGAAAAGGCGTAAAGAGGGATCAGCTCATCCGACTCAAGGAGCAATACGATGCAGCTCAGGCTCAAAGCGGAGTTACAGGCTCAACCAGCACTTCTACACAAGCTGCTGGCGACCGCATCCGAAAGTCTAACGGCGACACGCAATCGACCTCCGGAAGCAACGATGCCATCGTTGCCGATGTTGTGTCAAACGTCAAAGAAATCTTCGGTCACGACATCTTCAAGAACGATAAACTGACGTTCGAGCCCAACATGAACATCGCGACACCAGCCGGTTATATTCTCGGACCTGGAGATGAAATCCTCATAGACATCTATGGTACATCGCAAAGCAGTCAGAAATATGCCATCTCTCCCGAAGGTGTCATCATTATTGAAAAGATAGGTCCTGTTGCAATAGCAGGTTTGACTGCAGAACAAGCTCAAGCAAAAGTAATCAGCAAGATGGGAGGTCATTATCAAGGCTCCAGCATCAAACTCACCGTCGGCCAGACTCGCACTGTGATCGTCAACGTTCTTGGCGAAGTCATCAATCCAGGCACATACACATTGTCAGCCTTCTCCACAGTCTTCAACGCACTCTATCTAGCTGGAGGCGTCACCGAAATAGGCACCCTCAGAAACATCAAAGTGAGTCGCGGAGGAAGAATCATCTCGAAGATTGACGTCTATGACTACATCTTGAACGGTAAACTTACCGGCAATGTAATGCTTCAGGACAACGACGCCATCATCGTAGGAGCCTACGACGCCCTTGTCAACATCAGCGGCGCCATCAAGCGACCCATGTTCTATGAAATGAAAGAAGGAGAAACCGTCAAAGCCCTGCTCGAGTATGCAGGAGGTTTCAATAGCGACGCCAACAAGAACATCATCAGCGTAGAACGCAAGACTAACGAGGGACTCACCGTTCACTCCGTTGAAGAATGGGATTTCGCTTCCTTCGCTGTTCAGGATGGCGATAGTGTCAACGTCAAGAACATCATCGACCGATACCAGAATATGGTAGAAGTCACTGGTGCCGTCTTCTATCCCGGACACTATTCCATCTCCAACGAGTGCAACAGCGTACGCACCCTCGTAGAGAAAGCTGGAGGTGTTATGGAGAATGCCTACACCAATCTTGTCGTCCTCTTCCGCATGAACGAGAACCGCACCCGTAAAGCGATGAGCATTAACCTTGCAGGCATCATGAACAACAACGTTCCCGATGTCATACTGGAAAACGAAGACTCACTGGTTGTTTCGTCAAACGAGGAAATAACAAGAGCTCGCAAGTATTATATACATGGCCCTCTCGCAAAACAAGGTGCATTTCCTTATGTCGAGAATATGACTCTCGAAGATGCCATCGTAGCTGCAGGTGGATTAAGAGAAGAAGCTCTCCTTACCAATATCGAAATTGCACGCCGTCTACAATACACTGACGAACGAGATTCCACATATAACAAAAAAGCTAAGATTTATACTTTCAATATCGAAAATGGACTCATGGTAAAAGAAGGACAAAACTTTGCATTGAAACCCTATGATGTGATTACCATTAAGAAGAATCCTGAGTTTGCCGATGTTGCCATCGTCCATATTGGTGGCGAAGTCAAGTACCCCGGAAACTACAGCCTCCAGAGCAGGAAAGACCGTCTTAGCGACTTGATAAAACGTGCAGGCGGACTGACAGAAGCAGGTTTTGCTGAAGGAGCACGTTTTACCCGAGCCATAAGCGCAAACGAAAAGGAACGCTCTTTGCAGCTTTTGGAAATAGCCCACAGCGCAGACACTGTTGATGTTGAGAAGATCACAATCAAGGACAGGTATGCTGTAGGTATTGACTTAGTTGAAGCAATGAAAAAACCCGGCAGCACCAAGGATATCGTCTTACGAACCGGTGACCAAATAATTGTTCCGCAATACAACAACACTGTTCGAATCAGCGGAGAAGTGCTTTACCCAAACACAGTGCCATATGTCGAGGACAAGTCTGCTTCATACTACATCAACCAAGCTGGCGGCACAAGCAGTAAAGGGCAACGCAGCAAAGCATTCATCATCTATGCAAATGGGCAAGTAAGTCGCCTATATCATGGCCGAGTTCGCCCTGGCTGCGAAATCGTCATCCCCACGAAACCCGAAAAAACAGTTGACACGCAGAAAGCATCCGTCGCTTTGGCAGGTGTCAGCGCACTTTCCACTGTCGGTGCCGTTATCATTAGTGCAATAAGAAGATAAAACATTGAGCATAACATCCAATGCCCATAGTCATGGAAGAAAAGAAAGACAATATGCTGGATTTGACAAAAATCGTCCCAGTGCTTCTGAAGAAAAGGAAACTATTTGCCATTTGTATGGCAGGAGTTATCATTTTTTCTCTAATATTTGTATTCACTATACCACGCTATTACACCTGTCAGGTCATGCTGGCTCCTGAAGCTGGCAGTGGAGGTATGAATTCTATCCTGAGTTCGTTCGGCTTTGGGGAGCCACAATCAACCAACGATGCAATCTCGCCTAACATGTACCCCGACCTGATGAAATCAAAAGACTTCATTGTATCAATGTTCCCTGTTGAAATCACTACCTTGGACGGTTCGGTGAACGCAACATATTATGACTACTTGTTGAAACACAGCAAAAGTTCTTGGTATATGAACCTCATTGGGAAGCTTCAGAAGATGATGAAGTCGAAAGAAGCTGAGACAAACACCTCTGGAGCAAGAGGAAAGAAATACTCTACCAGTTTCCTGCTTACAGAGAGACAACATAGCATTGCTGGAGCTATTGCAGGAAAAATCAATTACAATTACGACAGAAAGACAGGTGTCATTACCGTTACAGTCAACGACTTCGACCCACTAGTTTGTGCTTTGATTGCAGATACAGTTAGCAACAAACTACAGGAGTTTATTATGGACTACCGAACAAAGAAAGCCCGAAACGATTTAGAGTATGCTCAACGCATCTACACACAAACGAGGGATGAGTACGAGGCAAGTAACAGACGGTATGTGTCCGCTGTAGATGCTAATTGGGACATCATCAACGAAACAGCCAAGGCACAGTTGGAAGCGCTGAACAATGACAAGACGATGAAATATCAGACTTTTTCCGCTGCCTCTCAAAAATTGGAAGCTGCAAAAGCCAAATTACAGGAAGCTACTCCAGTCATCACTGTCCTACAGGGAGCATCTGTACCACAAAAGCCCGCTGGCCCCAAGCGACTTTTCATCACCATCTTCATCATGGCCTTCGTCGCTTTTCTCTGCTCTGCATATATTCTCTCTACCGACCAAAGTTGGAGAACCTAAGCGTCAAATGGACATACTGATTCTGTCGATATTCGCTATAGTCACTGGCCTTTCATTCCTGGAAGACCATATGTCGGCGTGGCAGAAATTTATTCTTCTATTCTCCATCTGCATCGCCCTCATCTGCATCGCAACATTCAAGCCCATGACAACAGCAGATGCAGCCGGCTACGAGAAGTACTTCTATTTCCACGACAACATCATCATTGAGACCATGACGGAACCCACATACATATATCTCAGTCGGCTTTACATCTCGCTGGGCTTTGGTGTCATCGCCATGTTCTTCACCTATGCTCTGATAGCCATACCCATTAAACTGACACTCTTCTGGAAGCTCACCCCCTTCGTCTTCACCGCCATGATTGTCTATATAGGCATCTACTATCCCATGCAAGATGTTGTACAGATACGTAGTGGCGCGGCTGTGGCATTTCTTCTTTGGTCAATGATACCCTTACAAGAAGGTCGGTATCTATGGGCAACCATTCTCTTCCTTACTGCCACCCTTTTCCACTACTCCAGCCTGGCCTTCCTGCCCATCCTCTTTGTAGGAAACATGGAAATAGGCAAATACTGGAAATGGATTCTCGGCGTCAGCATACCTATCTGCATACTGCTCTATCTGGCTGGCTTCGGAGCCGTCAACCTTATTCCGGGAGAAGCAATTGAAGGCAAGTTGGAACACTATAAAGAAGTCAGCGAAACAGGTGCTGCTCAGGAATACGTACCGTATAAGCAAATCACGTTTCTGGCAGAAATTGTCATGCTCTATGTCTTCATTTTCTTCTACGAGACCATCCATCGCCACTGCCGCTATGCCCCAATACTCATCAAAGTGCTCGCTCTCGAGATGGGCTACCTTATTCTTTTCGCTGACATCGAAGTGCTCGGCAAGCGCCTCCACGATCTCTTTGGCGCATTCGATGCACTCACCTTTACCTGTCTTCTCTACATCATACGCCCTCGCTATGTAGCTCGCATAGGACTAGCTGCTTTTTGCCTCTTCCATTATATCGTGCATATGATAAACGAGATATATTTCCACTAAACTTAATCAACGATATGAAGGCACGACTTATACTGACATTTCTAAGCATCTTATCCTTGCAGACGACACGGGCAAGCGAGCCGCAGGGGTTTCCCATCATCGCCGACATTTTACCAACAGAGCTCTATGACCACACCCGTTTCAACGGCATACGGAAGGCTGGTTTCAATGCCATAATGGTATGGCCAAAATCCACCCCGAACATCTACAAGGCTCTCAACGTAGCAGAAGCCCATGGGTTGAAAGTACTCATATTCAATGTAGAAATTGAGAAGCGGCCAGAGACCATCGTGCCGTCCATCAAGGACCATCCTGCCCTTTGGCAATACATCCTGGCCGACGAACCGAAGATGAAGCGTTGGCAAGAACTGCACGATTTGCAGCAGCGCATATCCAGGCTACATCCAGAGGGGCAGTGCTACATCAATCTTTTTCCCAACGCAGGCCAATGGCTACTCGACGATATTGGAGTAAAAAGATATCCAGAATACGTCAAAGCCTTCTCCAAGATAAAGCAACCGCAGATTTCCTACGATTTCTACCCCGTACGGAAAGGTGGAAAGGTGGCCGACGGCCAGTGGTATGCCACCCTTGATGAGATCCGAAGCGAGAGTCAACGTACCGGCAAGCCCTTCTGGGCCTATGTCCTCTGTGTGCCACACGGGCCCTATCCGATGCCTACCCTTGCCCATCTGCGACTGCAATGCTACGTCAACCTTGCATATGGAGCACAAGGCATCAGCTATTTCTCCTATGCCACCCCAAAGCCCACTAAGAGCTACGACTTCCACGACGGGCCCCTACTAAGCAATGGCAAGAAAGGCAAGACATATAAGACTGTCAAGAAGATGAACGCCGAGTTGAAGCCTGTGGCAAGCCTTTTCTGGCAAAGTAAAGTGACAAGCATCGAACACCGGAAGTGTAGCAATGGCGAAGTCGTTGTGTCGCACTTCACAAAAGGAGACAAGCGCTACACATGCTTCGTCAATAAAAGTGCTGACAAGAATGTAACTGTAGGCATTCGTCCTAGCGACTATCTAGTACGGATACTCAAGAACCTGAAAACTGAGTCGGTAAAGAATGTATACATACTCGGAGCAGGAGATATACTCATCCTGAGGGACAAATAACCGTAAATAATTGCAATGCCGTCGGTTCTATACATACTGGTGATATATGGCAGGGAAGCTGCTGAAGCAGAGGCCATGCGGACGCTGTTTGCAGGTCACGAAGAACGGCTGCAACATCTGTTCATCTACGACAACTCGCCCTCGCCCCATACGCCTCCTCAGGGCATAGCACATTATGTCCACGACCCGTCGAACGGCGGACTTGGTCGCGCCTACAACACCGCCTGCCGCTATGCGGAAGCAAAAGGCTACGAATGGTTGCTGTTGCTCGACCAGGACACAACGTTCCCGCCCGATGCCATAGACAAGTATGAGAGTGCCATGGCCACTCATCCCGAGACAGACATGATTGCACCGCGACACATGGTGAATGGCGGCAAGTACCTCTCGCCAACGCACTACAGGATGAAGACATCGCACCTTCAGAACTCCGCACCCACGGGCACCATAGCTTTCAAGGATGCCTGCCCCATCAACAGCGGACTACTTGTCAGCGTCAAGTCTTTTATAAAGGCAGGCGGATATGACGAACCGGTGTGGCTTGACTTCTCAGACATACGTTTCATCGAGAAATACCGCAAGCACTACAATACCTTCTACGTCATGCCAGACCTCGTATGCCAACAGAGCTACTCAGGCCTTGACACTGACCCAGAGAAGGTGTTTCAACGCTTCTGCATATACCTGCAATGTGCTGCTGCCTATCCAAGGGACAGTTGGACGGACACACTTGCCCTGACAGTATCAACGCTGCGGCCTACCATCTCGCATACCATCAGGCAGCGCACACTCCGCTACCTGAAGGCCTACTTCAAATCTGGAATCGTGCATTGTTAACTACGAATTGATACATGAAAGTACTCGTTTTGATGTCAACATACAATGGGGAGAAATACCTAAGGGAGCAGATAGACAGCATCCTTGGGCAGCGGGGCGTGGAGGTAAGTCTTCTTGTCAGGGACGACGGTTCAACCGATGCAACCCTGACGATACTCGACGAGTATAAGGAATCCGGGCGGCTCGACTACTACTGCGGTAACAATCTCGGCCCGGCACGCAGTTTCATGCATCTGCTGCAAAATGCCCCTGCAAGCGACTTCTACGCTTTCTCTGACCAGGATGACAAATGGATGGACGATAAGCTTTTCGCCGCCATTACCTCGTTGGAAGGTCACGAAAGCGAGCCGGCACTATATTTCTCGCAGACACAGCTCGTCGATGCAGGACTGAACAATATACCAAGCGTCATAATACACCCTAAATTGACATTTGGAGAGTCGCTCATATACAAGTTCATAGGAGGTTGTACTATGGTGATGAACCACCGCATGCGTGAGGCCGTGGGTCACTTCATGCCCGAGATAATGCCTATGCACGACATCTGGATATATTCCATCGCGCTCGGCATAGGTGCCTTCGTCCACTTCGACCCCATTCCACATATGTTCTACAGACAACATGGCAACAACACTGTGGGGCTTGGACAGGGAGCTGCATACGAATGGAAGAAGCGGTTCAAAAGGTTTACCGCCAAGAACGACGAACGATACCTGCAGGCCCGTGAACTCTCCAATGGCTACCACGACAAGCTCACCGCTCCCAATGCCGAATTGCTCACGCTCTTCCTCGAGGGAAAGACGAGTGTGACCAAAAGATTAAGGATGCTGACATCCAGGAGCCTGCGCTGCGCAGACCGCACAACACAGTTGCTCTTTTGGATCAATCTACTTTTCAACAAATACTGACCTACCTATGACCATCCCAAGGATTACCGTCATCACCATATCCTACAACAGTTCTGCCACGATAGAGGCAACGCTCAAGAGCGTAACCACACAGGACTACAAGAACATGGAGTACGTCGTCATCGACGGAGGCTCCACCGACGGCACACAGAATATCATCGACAGATACCGCAGCCACATCTCATTCTATGTCTCCGAACCTGACCGCGGCATCAGCGATGCCTTCAACAAAGGTATTGCGCACAGCACAGGCGACCTCATCGTATGCATCAATTCCGACGACCAGCTATTGCCTGGAGCCCTGGAGAAGGTGGCTGCATACTATGACGAGGAGACGGACATCTACAGCTGCGACCTCCTTCTGCTGGACACGAGGACTGGCGAGAAGCGCATACAACACCCGTCAACTCACTTCCCCCTCATGCCTTTCTTCCGCAGGCCTGGGCATCAGGGCGTGTTCGTCACCAGAAAGACATACGAACGGCTGGGCGGCTACAACACGTCGCTTCACTATACTATGGACCTCGACCTCTTCATGCGAGCCACCTCTGCAGGCATGAAATTCAAGCATGTGCCGGAACTGGTCTCAGTGTTCCGCTTGGGAGGTGCCACCAACGAAAGCATCTTCAAGAAGAGGAAGGAGTATGTGGCCCTCATCCGCGGGAACGGCGGCTCGTGGCTTCAGGCATATACCTTCTACGGCTTCCTCGTATGCACGCAGACAGTCAAGAAGGCACTCCGTCTGACAGGCATTGACTGGATAAGAAAGATTAGATATAGGAAGGAGGACGCATGAACGCACATCATATTTCTGTCATCATAGCCACTTACAAAGGAGAGAAACCCGCGTACCTCGACAGGGCACTGAGAAGCATCTGGGACGACCAGAAGCGCAAGCCCGACGAGATTGTTCTGGTGGAAGACGGACCGCTCACAACGGGACTCTGCAGTGTAGTGGATGCATGGAAAGAGATACTGGAAAGCAAGCTCGTCGTCATAGAGAAGCCCGTGAACGAAGGTCTGGCAGCAGCCCTGAACGATGCAATTGAAGTAGCTCACGGCGACCTCATTGCACGCATGGACAGTGACGACATCAGCCTTCCCGACAGGTTCATGCTTCAAGAACAATATATGGACGAACACCCCGAGGTGGACATATTGGGCGGGTCCATACGCGAGTTCAACGACGAAGGCACTCTCTCGACCGTCTGCCGCTACCCCCGCACGATGCAGGAGGTGCTGCGAACGATGTACAAGGCATCGCCTCTGGCACATCCCACAGTGATGTATCGTTCATCATTCTTCAAGGCAGGCTACAGATACAGCAGCAAATATCATATCTGCGAGGATGTGACGATGTGGTACGATGCAGCTGCAGGCGGACGGGTGATAAACAGTCTGCAGGATGTCTTGCTGGAATTCCGGCGCAATCCATCAGTCATGCAACGTAGAAGCCGAGAGAAGGCCTGGAGCGAGTTCCTTGCCTACAACGACGGCATAAGCAGGCTCTATGGCAGGTTCAGCTACAAGTACATCTATTCCTTCATGCGCATGTGTTTCCGCCTCATGCCCGCATCGCTGGTATCCCTCATCTACGACAGCAAGCTCAGGCGCATATTTGCCCGCCACGGATAGAAGACTTCCCCTGTAAAAATTCTTTACAGAATTAACCAGCCAACTACGGCGAATCGACCGACACAAAGTAGGTCATCGACAAACGCCCTATAGGGGAATTGTCAACGCCCCGTGTTATCTTGGTAATTCCCCTATAGTGCGTTGGCAAATTCTCTATGACGATTTTGTGACCCCAAACACCTTTTTGCTATCCCAAACTACGCATTATCAGTAACACCTCGCTGAAGAGGGACAAAAATCGCCTTTGTAACATGCTGACTATCAGCAACCATTTGATTTAAGCCATTTTCTCGACTCTTGTGGACAAAAGTGCCACAAAGGCCGAAAAACGCGCTTAAAACGCATCGCAGAGTAAAAATTATTTACATTTTCAGTGGGCGTTAACGAGTTTTAACAATCAAGGAAGTGGGGAAATCATGGATTTTTGTGTATCTTTGCAGCAAGAATAGCCCAATTCTTCACTACATCACCCGCAACGGCAACACCTATTCCTTCGACGGGAAGAGGGTGAGATAATAAATAACGCAATGACGAGACTTCTTCTTCTTCTCCTTATACTATTCACTCTGCCAAGCTTCTGCTTTGCCCAGACCTCCGAGGAGGTTCGGAAGAAGTATTCAAACTTGGGACTGCCGCTGATTTGCATAACGACAGTGGGTGGAGAGGAACCGACGTCAACCAATGTCATGCACCCAGACGGCTCTTACGTCGGTGCGAGCATCACAAACATCGTACCCAAGAACGGACGGATTCAGATATACCGTTCCGACACCCTTTGGTATGACAGCGGTGAATATCAGGACCAAGTGTCTGGCATGACAATTAAGCACAGAGGCAACACCTCGGCTTATCATTATGCTAACAAGCCCTTCAAGCTGACACTCGAAAAGAAGGCAGACCTTATCATCACGCCCGAAGACGACGATACGGACCGGAGAAGCAAACACTGGGTACTGCTCAACTGCTCTTTTTCCATACGTACGGCATTCATCTATCAGATGGAGAAGATGATTGGCATGGAGTTTGCGCCCAGGATAGAATACGTCAATGTCATCGTCAACAACGACTATCGCGGCCTATACATCCTCTCGGAGAATGTGAGACGCGACAAGGATTGCCGCATCGACGTAGATAAGGACGAGGGCTACATCATCGAGCTGAATGCCTACTTCTGGAACGAGCCGTTCTCCATTCCGTCGCGACTGATCGACTTCATGCAATGGACGCTCAAATACCCTGACCCCGAAGACCTCACTGAAGAACAGGAGGCAAACATACGCAGCGACATTGAGAGGTTGGAGACCTCCGTCGCTGATGGCAACTATTCCGAAGTGATAGACGTGCGCTCCGTCGCTCGATGGATACTGCTGCACGACCTCCTCGGCACCTACGATGCCGCCGGTTCCAACATCTTTGTTGTCAGGAAAAACACGGAGCCATCGTCGCTGATGCGGATGCCCGTCGGATGGGACATGGACTCCTCTATGAGATATCCTGAGAAGTGGTCCAGGACACATACCGAACGGGGCATCTTCATATCACGCCTGTTTGCCAATGAGCACTGCACGGACTTCATCGAGACATACCTGGAGGAATGGAATCGCGTCTCAGAGGCCGGCATAATGGAACGAATGAGGCAACTCGCCCTGGCATTCCCTTCATCGGCATTGGGTCAAGGGCTGAAGCGCTCCTACCCTCTGCATGCGAAGCGCTGGGGCTACGACGTCAGCATCTTCGACGTGGACATGCAGGCACAGTTGGTCTATAACTGGTTCGTCAATAGAGAACCAGGCTTGAATAGCCTCGTCTCCGGCCTGGCTGTCGGTATAAAGGATGTCGAAGAAGAAAAGGGAACAGGCGCTCGCAAAGTCATCCTGGGCAAACACCTTTATATTATTCGAGACAATAAAGCCTACTCCATCGACGGGATGAGGACAGAGTAGGCTTTACATCAGATTGTGCAGCACTATTTCTCCAGTTCTGGGACTTGAGGGAACGTGAGTTTACGTTTGTCTATGTTGAGTTGCTTGTCCGCTGCAGTCTTCATCGTGACGGAATTGCCCGCCGTCCAAGGGCTGTAGGTTACTTTTCCGTCGCATACAATACCGACGCGAAGGGTACGCTGCTTCTCAGCTGCCTTGCCACCAACCTTGCTGATGCTTACAGTCAGTTTCTTTCCTTCCGTAACAGCCTGCAGCGTGTACTCGGCAAAGTTGCCCTGCTGATAGGCAAAGCCATCGCCATCATCCTCATAGAGACGACCTTCTGCCCTACCCTCTGCATCAGGATTGACAAGCAGAGTAAGGCTGTCGGACTTCATCTCCACCGTGTTTTGATAGAGGTTTCCCATCGGGACGACAGAGCCAGGACGCTGAGCCAGATAAGGCTGGAAGCCGTCGTCCTTGTCCTCGAGAGGAAGGATGTCCCAGTCACCGCTGGGGAGGTTGGCATCGCCTGCCCAACGAGGAATGATAATCAAGTCGCCACCCAACATGAAAGCCTTCTCTTCAGCACGCAAGCTCTTATCCTTAGTGTCAGCCATAAAGACGGGACGCATCACGGGCATACCATCCTTGCTTGCCTCCTGGAAGAGCGTATAGACGTATGGCATCAGGCGATAGCGGCGATTGATGGCGGTGCGGCAAACGTCGAGGCATTCCTGATCGAAAGCCCAAGGCTCCTGAGCTCGTCCGCCATCAATGCAATGGTTACGGACGAACGGGAAATAGACGCCTACTGCCGTCCAGTTGGCGACGAGCTTGCCATTGCTGTCTCCGCAGAAGCCACCCATATCAGGACCGTTGAAGGGCTGTCCGCTCAGACCAAGCGTAATAGACATCGGGATGGAAGCCATGAACTGTTCCCAATTGGAATAGTTGTCGCCCGTCCAAGTTGCCGCATAGCGATGACCGCCGAGGAAATTGCTTCGGCTCAAGATGAAGGGACGTTTCGTGGGATTTGCCAAGAGCAAGCCCTGACGGCTGGCGCGAACCATGTTCAGTCCATATACGTTATGATAACGCAGATGTGTATCCTGGCGCAAGCCGTCGCCACCTTTATGCACGTTAGTGATGGGCATTGAGGAGCGAGGCCCCTCGAAGACTGCCGGCTCGTTCATGTCGTTCCAGATGCCATCCACGCCCTGCGCCATGAAGGGAGGATAGAGCGTGCTCCACCAGGAGCGCACCTCGGGACGCGTGAAGTCGGGGAAGTGACAGTCGCCCGGCCATACCTTTCCGACGAAAGGTTTGCCCTCTTCATCGAGAACGGCATAGCCGTTAGCCATGAGCTGGTCGTCAACCCAATAGCCTTCTTGTGCCTTGACACCCGGGTCAATCATATAGACGCTCTTGAAGTTCTTGCTGTGCAGGTAGTCGTTGAGTGCCTTGGGCTGCGAGAACTCCTGCGGATGGAAGGTGAATATCTTGTACTGGTCCATGTAATGGATGTCCATCCAGATGACATCGCTTGGTATCTTGTGGTAGCGCAAGGTGTCTGCAATCTCCTTGACGCGCGTGTCGGGATGGTAGCTGTAGCGGCACTGCTGGTAGCCAAGCGACCACAGGGGCGGCATCTCCATGTTGCCGGTAAGGTTCACAAGTTCCTGCATCACCTCCTGAGGCGAGTTCTTCTCGATGATGACCATACGGAAGGCTGGTCCCGAGCTACGGAACACAATCTCCGTATCGGTAGTCATCGTCGCCTGCCACGTATTATCGGCAATAATGCCAAAGCTTGTACCGTCGCTGCGAAGACCGAGAACCCAAGGGTGACTCTGATAAAGATGAGTACCGCCATCCACGCCATAGCAAGGCGTATCGACATTCCAGAACTCGATGGTCTTGCCGTTACGACGCAAAGGTCCCCAAACCTCGCCGCCGCCATAAAGGTCGGCATCTGCATCCACCTTAATGCGAACGACGCTCTTGCCATCCTCCGTTGAAAATGCCGGACGAAGTTTCCAAGCAGGACTTACTGCCCCCTGTGGAGCCAGTTCACGAATAAAGATAGGTGACGGACTATGGGCTGCAGCGTCGTACCTAACGGGATAAAAGACAGCAACATCTGCCGATGCCATATAGCTCTGCTGTGCCTGGAGCAGCATACTGCATGTCGCGGCAAAAGCGAAAGCATAAAGTTTAAGTTTCATAATGTATATATTATATAATGTATCCGTAAGTTACCTGACTAAGACCTTCCTGCCTCCAATGATGTTCAAACCATGCTGAGGCTTGCTCAGGCGCTGGCCGGCGAGGTTGTAGATGGTGGCTCTAGACTCCTTTAGATCATTAAGGTCATCTATGCCGTCAGGATTCTCCTCTGTACCCAGATATTGACCTTCAATTGTTTCTTTGAAGACGTTAACCTTGATGTGATAATAACCGTCTTTATTAATGACCCATTTGTAGTCTTCCGAGCCGTTGTACCACAATTGCTTTGCCGTGAGGATAGGTGCATCCTGAGTGAAGGGATGCAGTACCTTAGGTCCCCAGCCATATTGTCCATTTATCTTGAAGCGCTTGGGTTCCTGATTGTAACTATAAGCCTTGAGCAGACCTGTCCACTCGAAGACATTAGGGTCTTCCCAATTCTGCTCCATCTGCTTGCCTGCAGTTATCTGCCAATGACCTTCCTGACCAGAGATGCCCTTGCCTTGTTCATCCTCTACACATCCACCACATATCCATGCCTCGTACCATCTAACGAAGAGCTCGCCACTGACTTGCTTATTCGTAACATCTACAGTGAAGCGGTAATTGTCTGCCTCGAAGAGTACAGCCCATTCAGCACCAACACTGTCGCGCTGCTGCGCATAGCCCGTCCCACTTGTAACGATACTGGCATCAACCTGTTTGGGGGCATAATAATAGGAAGAGGTTCTCGGGATATCTGTTGTCGTGATATAGAGGTCACCGGGAAGCAACTTACCGTGGAACTTGAAAGTAAACTTGTTGGATTCCTTTGTCGAGAAGCGAGTCAGCTGTTGTATTCCGCCAGGCACAGCAGAGCCTCGCACGAAAAGACGAGTCTGGGCATGTGTTGCAAGTGCAGGAATCAGGGAACAAAGAATATAGAATAGTATCGTACGTTTCATCATGTTATGCTATTTCGCTAAGTGGAACATTGATTGTGATAGGTGCAGACAGGTTGTTTGTGCTGACGGTAATCGTGAGGGTCTTAGTCTCTTCGTCATATGAGATGGCCGAATCGTCAACGGCATTGCCATTGACCGTAATGCCTTCACGAATGAAAGAGGCGGGCGTTCCGAGGAACTCGACAGTCCATTTCCGTTCTGTCGGCATACCTTCGAAGCTGCCATTGCGTCGGCTGATGGTCAGCGAAACGTTATTCTCCGAACGGTTCTGCACGAAGGTTGTCATCGTCCAAGCATCTGCCTTGTATTCCTGACCTTCGCCTCTATCCTCGTAGAACTTGCCGGTACCATTTGCACCAGGCACGACCTTAAGAATAATCTCGCCCGGATCGTTCACTACAGTACGGCGAACAGGGTAGAAAGGAATGATGCTGCCGGCACGATAGAACACAGGGAACTCATCGAGCGTATAGACGCTATAGTAGGCTTGGTTGCCACTAACAAGTCGAGACCTTGTGACGTCCCACCATTTACCATTGGGGAACCATATCATACGACCAGAATAGCCATTCACTTGAGGCGTGTAAATGGGTGCGACAAGCATGTCGTTTCCGAACATATACTCGTCCTCGTAGATATAGGCATTGCTCTCCTCAGGATAATCATAATAGAGGGGACGGTTCATGCCGATGCCCGTATCGTAGGTTTCCCTTGCGGCAGTATAGAGATATGGGAAGAGGCGATAGCGAAGGCGAACGGCTTCACGAAGCTGCTCGAAGTTGCTGTACTTCCAGATGCGGCGTTCCAACTTGCTGTCGTTGGTTGCATGTGTGCGGAAGATGGGCGTATAGGCACCGAATTGAAGCCAGCGAAGCAGGAGTTCCGGGTCATTGTTGCCACCCTGATGACCGCCGAGGTCATGTCCCCAATAAGCATAGAGGACATTGCTCGCATTGCTTGTGAAGTATATTTCATAACCGAGCATCGACCATGCAGCCCATGTATCTCCGGAGAAGCAGATGGGGTAACGGTGTGAGCCAAGGCCTCCCCATCGGTGATAGATGACGGGACGGAGGTTGGGCCTGTTCTTTTGCATATCCTCGAAGAACGTATGGTTGCACCAGAAGGTCTCGCCCAGAGTTTCCGAGCCGTCTGCCGGCGTGTAGTTCTTCTCCTGTCCGTGTTTGCCGACGGTCAAGGCTTGCTGCCAGTCGAGCCACCAGAAATCGACGCCTTCCTGCTCGTGAGGACGAATGATGTCCTTGAAGAAGTTCTTCATGAAGGTATAGTCCTCGACCTTCCACTTTATGGTCTGTCCGGAGTTGTCGCCAAGGTCGTTGGCCAAAGCCCTATAATAGTCTTCATGAGTTCCAACGCCATCCGAAGGATGCAAGTTGAGTGCGGTCTTCAATCCATGACTGTGAATATAGTTGATGAGCTGCTTTGGTTGAGGAATGCGATTGGTGTTCCAGCTCCATCCTGTCCATCCGCTTTTGTGCCAGTCCATGTCCATGATGAGCACATCCATCGGGATGTCATAGTTCTCCACATCTCGAACTATCTGCTGAAACTCGCTTTGGGTATATGCCCAATAGCGGCTGTACCAGTAACCGAGGATGTATTTCGGGGGCAGAGGCACGCGTCCGCCAACCTTTGTATAGTCCTGAATACACTTCTTGTACTCGTGGCCATAACCGAGGAAATACCAGTCAATGGCAGTCTTGTCAACGGGATTTGCCCACCATGTAATGCCATCCTCCTTAGGTTCGAAGGCATAGGTAGAGCTTCCGTCGCCTCTGAGCATGCTGGGACTCTCGTCGATGATGCTCCAACCGGCACGCGAGAGGAGGCCTTTCTCCAGCCTATTTCGAGCATTGTCGCCCCAAGCTGTATCGAGCGTTCGACAGGTTCCGAGCAAATTCATCGAGTCGTCCTTGCCGGGATACCATATGACGTTCCTTCCATTCAGCTGGAACGTGACCATCAGGTTATCAGGTTTCTTGTCGGCTGGGTTGAATTCGCTACCCTCTTTGTAGCGGAGTTCCAAATCAGATGTCCTGATATAGAGGTAGCCGTCGCTCGTTTCGGTTGTAAACTCAGGCACCGGCAAACGTCGGTTCACGATGCTGAAGGTCGCTCTGTCCTCGAACTGGGCGGTCGAGCTGTACTGGATGCGAATCATCTGACTCGTGAGAACCGTGAAGCGGGCATTGCCCGAGGTGACAACCGCTGCTGGGTCTGCCACGGGATTAATCACATCTTCTGCATTCAGGGGCAAGGTTGCCACGAAAAATAAAAGAATGAGAAAATGGAAGAATGAAAGTTTAGGATTGTTCGTCATAATGGTTATGGACTTTGCTTTATTTGCTTGCAAATTTACACTTTTCTTGCCGAACTTACAAAAATAACCTGCCGAAAAATGCTATTCTTCACGTCATAAGGCCTTGGCGGCTCTATTTTCCGTCGTTTTCTTTGCAGGTTTCAGAGGAAATTCGTAACTTTGTGCGGCTTTATATAATATAATAAGGTATAAGAAATCATGTTCCGCACACTCTCACTTTTGCTGGCGATTCTGTGGTCGAGTTCAGCTATGGCACAGAACTTCACAAATCCCGTTTGGCGAGGAAACTGGCCAGACCCGACCGTATGGCTTGGTGAAGACGGCCGCTATCACTGTCTCGCCACCAATCCCACTCGCTCTCTCGTGAGCGACGACCTGTTTAATTGGGAAATGTCGAACGTCGCCCCCATCGACATCGAGTCATGGGGAAAGATGCAAATCATCGCGCAACGCTTCTGGGCCCCTGATGTGGCGACCGTCGCAGGCAAACGGAATCTGTACTTGACGCTCTACAATAGTGCGGAAGACAGCAATATCGGAGTCCTGCAAGAGTATGCTCCAGGGCAGTTCCAGTTCGTCGGCATCATTACCCGCAGCCGAGAGACGGGCATTCACGACACGATAGATCCCGAGGTGGTTACCGACCCGAAGACGGGCAAAGTGTGGCTCTTCTTCGGTTCCGTAGGCGGCATCCATCGCATCGAACTCGAAAAGGACGGACTTTCCCTGAAGGAAGGAGCGAAGTACGAGCATGTGGCTGGCCTGAAGGTTGAGGAGAATCCCAATCGCTCGAAGGTCTTCGAGGGCTCGTATCTGCATCAGCACGGCAAGTACTGGTACCTCTTCGTCAGCTCCGGCTTCTTCGGAGACCACACCTATCAGCTGAAAGTGGGTCGCGCGAAGAAGCTGACCGACGACTTTGTCGATAGAGAAGGTAATCTCATGAAGGAAGGCTTTGCCACCACAGTACTTCATAGCGACGAGGGCGACCAATTCTACGGCCCTGGTCACTGCGGAGAGATATTCAAGGCAAAAGACGGGAACGAGTATATCTTCTACCATTGCCATGTGGCGGGAAGCCGCAGGCAAGGCAGTCGGCCGCTCTTCCTTTCCCAGATCAAATGGGATAAAGAGGGCTGGCCATATGTCGAAGGAGGAAAGCCACAATGAGGCATCCGAAAACGCCCTATAGGGGAATAGCAAACGCCCTATAGGGGAGTGAAAGACGCCCTATAGGGGAATAGGCAACGCCCTATAGGGGAGTGAAAGACGCCCTATAGGGGAGTGAAAGACGCGGCAAACAAAAAGGAATAAACAACTGAACAATAAATAATAATTCATTAATTCATAAACTACCATGACACTCATCAAATCCATCTCTGGCATCAGAGGAACCATCGGAGGAAGAGCAGGTGACACGCTCAATCCCCTCGATATCGTAAAATTTACATCAGCCTACGCAACTCTCATTCGCCGCACAACTACGGTAAAGAGCAACAAGATAGTGGTCGGCAGAGATGCCCGCATCTCCGGACCTATGGTGAAGAATGTGGTCTGCGGCACGCTCATGGGAATGGGCTTCGACGTAGTCAACATCGGACTCGCCACGACGCCCACCACCGAAATCGCAGTCACAATGGAAGGCGCATGCGGCGGCATCATCATCACCGCCAGCCACAATCCACGCATGTGGAACGCCCTGAAGTTGCTCAACTCTCGTGGCGAGTTCCTCAATAAAGAGGAAGGCAACGAAGTGCTCCGCATCGCAGAAGCCGAAGACTTTGAGTATGCCGACGTAGATCACCTCGGGTCTTACCGCGAGGACAACACCTACGACCAGAAGCATATTGACCTCGTGCTCGGACTCGACCTCGTGGATGTGGAAGCCATCAAGAAGGCGAACTTCCGCGTGGCCTTCGACAGCGTCAACAGCGTCGGCGGAGTCATCCTGCCCAAACTGCTCGAGCAACTCGGCGTGAAGACCGTCACGGGCCTCTTCACCGAACCGACTGGCGACTTCCAGCACAACCCAGAACCGCTCGAAAAGAACCTGGCCGACATCAAAGCATTGATGCAAAAGGGCCAGCACGACATTGCATTCGTCGTTGACCCTGATGTGGATCGCCTTGCTCTCTTCTGTGAAGACGGTACGATGTACGGCGAAGAGTACACGCTCGTTACTGTGGCCGACTACATCCTACAGCATACCCCAGGCAACACGGTCAGCAATCTCAGCTCGACCCGCGCCCTGCGTGACGTCACTCGCAAGTACGGCTGTGAGTACAACGCTGCCGCCGTGGGTGAAGTCAATGTGGTGACGAAGATGAAAGAGACGAATGCCGTCATCGGCGGCGAAGGCAACGGCGGCGTCATCTACCCGGCAGCTCACTACGGTCGCGACGCTCTTGTAGGCATCGCCCTCATCCTCACCTATCTGGCAAAGAAGGGAATGACAGCCAGCCAACTGCGTGCAACCTATCCTCCATACTTCATCGCCAAGAACCGCATCGACTTGACTCCTGAGACGGACGTAGATGCAATCCTCGCCAAAGTCAAGGAAATGTACTCAAGCGAAGAGGTGAACGACATCGATGGGGTCAAGATAGACTTCCCCGACAAGTGGGTGCATCTGCGAAAGAGCAATACGGAACCCATCATTCGCGTCTATAGCGAAGCCAGCACAATGGAGGACGCCGACGCAATCGGCAAGAAGATTATGGACGTCGTCTACAGTATGGTATAATAAACAACATCCAAAAACTATAAACTACCAACTATCCATGTTAACACAAATCATTAATGGTAAGATCCTGACGCCGCAGGGATGGCTCAAGAACGGCAGCGTCATCCTTAGAGACAACAAGATTCTGGAAGTAACAAACTGCGATTTGGCCGTCATCGGAGCAGACCTCATCGATGCGAAAGGCATGTGCGTCGTGCCCGGATTCATCGATATGCACGTCCACGGAGGCGGCGGCAGAGACTTCCAAGAAGGCACGCCCGAAGCCTTCAAGACTGCTGTGGAAGCTCACGCAAAGCACGGCACGACCTGTATCTTCCCGACGCTGAGCAGCAGCACAGTGCCCATGATTGAGAAGGCAGTACAGACTTGCACCAAACTCATGCAGGAAAAGGACTCGCCCATCCTCGGTCTTCACCTCGAGGGACACTACCTCAATCCATCAAAAGCCGGCGCACAGCAACCGGGTTGGATTAAGAACCCTGACCCCAACGAGTACATCCCCATCGTAGAGAAGTCGGAATGTCTTACGCGATGGGACGCCGCTCCGGAACTTCCGGGTGCCTTGCAGTTCGGACGCTACTGCGCAGAGAAAGGAATCTTGCCAAGTATAGCGCACACCAACGCTGAATACGACGACGTGAAAGCCGCATTCGAAGCAGGCTTCACCCACGTCACGCACTTCTACAACGCCATGCCTGGCTTCCACAACAAGATGGGGTACAAGTACGAAGGCACAGTCGAGAGCGTCTATCTCATTGACGATATGACCATAGAATGTATTGCCGACGGCATACATGTTCCGCCCACAATCCTCCGCATGGCCTATAAGATTAAGGGCGTTGAGCGCATGGCCGTCATCACGGACGCCCTTGCAGTGGCTGCCGCAGGAGCAGACGCGAAGGCTTTCGACGACCGTGTCATCATCGAGGACGGCGTCTGCAAACTCGCCGACCGCAGTGCCTTGGCTGGTTCCATTGCAACGACAGACCGACTGGTCCGCACCCTTGTGCAACAAGCGGAAGTGCCTCTGGAGGATGCCGTCCGCATGGCAAGCGAAACGCCGGCACACATCATGGGCGTCTTCGGCAGGAAGGGAGCATTGGCTCGCGGTAAGGATGCCGACGTGCTCATCCTCGACGAGAAGCTCAACGTGCGTTGCGTTTGGCAGATGGGCAAGATAATCGAGAACACACTCTTCTAAACATTCATGAATCCATTCCGTAGAATCTGGCAGAAAGCCATGAATAATGATGCGTTGCGAGAGAAGCTTCGCATCATTATCTTCCAAAGCGACACACCACTCGGCAAGGCATTCGACATTGCATTGCTGTGTTGCATCGTCGCAAGCATACTAATTGTCATAGTGGAAAGCCTGCAGGCTATGCCGCCGACGGCTAAGTTGGTGTTCACTGTACTGGAGTATGTCTTCACATTCTTCTTTACGCTCGAGTACCTTTGCCGCCTTTACTGTTCCGACAAGCCACGCGATTATGCCCTCAGCTTCTTTGGAATCATTGACCTGCTGAGCACTCTGCCACTCTACATCGGATGGATATTCGGCCCGGTTCGCTACCTTATGGTGGTTCGAACCTTCCGTCTCATTCGCGTCTTCCGCGTGTTCAAGCTCTTCAGCTTCCTGCAGGAGGGTGACCTCCTGATGCGCTCCCTCATCATCAGCGCCCCGAAGATTGGCGTCTTCTTCCTCTTCATGGTCATCATGGTCATCAGCATGGGAACCCTCATGTATATGGTGGAAGGCAACATCCCGGGCACTCCGTTCACCGACATCCCGACCAGCATCTACTGGGCCGTCGTGACGATGACGACTGTTGGCTACGGCGACATTGCTCCGGCAACATCCCTCGGGAGAATCCTTTGCATGATAGTCATGCTGATGGGCTACACCATCATGGCTGTCCCGACGGGTATCGTCAGCGCACAAATGGTGTATGACCATAAAGCGAAACGCAAGGAAGAGACTTGCCCAGAGTGTGGTTCGCCCCTACCCTCCCACGCACATTACTGTCCTTTCTGTGGTTTGAAGCAAGAGAAAAAGTATATTCCAGAACAGGATGTCACGATAAAGTAATTTCTGCGTGGCCATGCAGCAATAAACTTAACTCGTCAAGAATGGCAAGCAACATCGTTAAAAGAGTCGAATCGCTACGTGAATATCTGCGGAGGAACGGCCTGTGTGCCTTCATCTTTCCAAGCACAGACCCGCATCAGGGCGAGTATGTGCCCGAACATTGGCAGACGCGGAAGTGGATTTCGGGCTTCGACGGAAGTGCCGGCACAGCCGTCGTGACCCTCTCCGACGCAGCGCTGTGGACGGACAGCCGTTATTTCATCGCCGCCGCCCAACAACTCGAAGGCACACCCTTCACGCTTATGGAGGATGGCCTGCCTGATACACCTGCCATTCCCGAATGGCTTTGCCAACAACTAACCGAGAACGATGTCGTCGGAATCGATGGCGAAGTCTTCACCGCGACTGAGATAGAGGAGCTGAGGTCTGCGTTAGGTAAGGCTGGCATCCAGCTCAAAACGGATCTCGACCCTGCCGAAGAGCTCTGGACTGACCGCCCGCCTATTCCCAAGAACAAGGTCGAGATTCAGCCTTTGGAGTTTGCCGGTGAGTCGGCCGAAAGCAAGATAGAGCGCGTTCGGCAGGCACTTCGTAAGCAGAACGCCGACAGCATCCTCATTTCCCAACTGGATGAAATCGCCTGGCTCCTCAATATGCGAGGCTCCGACGTACACTGCAACCCCGTTTTCGTCAGCTATGTCTTGCTCACGCAAGATGATGTGACGCTCTTCATCGACAGCGAAAAACTCGATGACAGCGTTAAAAACTACCTAAATAGAATAGGTGTAAAGGTTCTTCCTTATGGCAAACCAAGCTTTGAAAGCAAGGCTTTCGACCCTATTCCCGCTATGAAATCGATTAAGAACCATGCTGAAATTGAAGGTTTCCGCAGGGCGATGATTCGAGATGGCGTGGCGATGGTGCGGTTCCTGCGTTGGTTGAAGCCAGCCGTAGAAGCAGGAAAGGAGACAGAACTCAGCATAGACAGGAAGTTGACGGCCTTGAGGGCTGAGCAAGACCTGTACCGAGGCCTCTCGTTCGACACGATTGCCGCATACGGACCGCATGGCGCCATCGTCCACTACGAAGCCACTCCGGAGTCGAACGCCGTGCTCGAACCCAAAGGATTGCTGCTGCTGGACAGCGGCGCCCAATATCAAGACGGCACGACAGACATCACGCGAACCATCGCGCTCGGTCCCTTGACGGACGAGGAACGACTCGACTACACCTTGGTTCTCAAGGGGCATATCCGTTTGGCACTCACCAGGTTCCCCGACGGAATAAGCGGCACGCAGATAGATGCCCTTGCACGTTATGCGATGTGGCAGCACGGCATCAACTACGGACACGGCACCGGTCACGGCGTCGGCTCGTATCTGTGCGTCCACGAAGGGCCTCATCAGATACGCCACACATGGAAGCCTGCCCCGCTGCATGCAGGCATGACGGTCACCAACGAGCCCGGCATCTACCGACAAGGCAAGCATGGCGTGCGCATAGAGAACACGATGCTCATCGTCGAGGACGCCGAAACGGAGTTCGGCCGCTTCCTGCATCTCGAACCCCTCACGCTTTGCCCAATCGACCTCACACCCGTCGTCTGGGACATGATGACGCCAGAAGAAATTACTTACCTCAATACATATCATAAGAAAGTATATGACGAACTCTCGCCTCTGCTTGAAGAAGAAGAAAGGCAGTGGCTCAATGGTCAATGTTCAATGGTCAATGTTCAATAAGATAATATGGCAATCATAAAGACACTCAAGGGGATGCCTGCTCCCCGATTCGGCAAGCACTGCTACTTCAGCGAGGGTGCTGTGATAGTGGGCGACGTAGAGATGGGTGACGACTGCACCGTCTGGTTCAATGCCGTCATTCGTGGCGACGTACATTTCGTCAAGATAGGGAATCGCACGAACGTGCAGGACAACTCGTGCATCCATACGCTCAACGGCAAGGCGCCTTGCATCTTGGGCGACGACGTGACCATCGGACACTGCGTCACCCTGCATGGTTGCGAGGTTAAAGACGGTGCGTTGGTTGGCATGGGCGCAACAGTGCTCGACCATGCTGTAGTGGGAAAGGGCGCCATCGTAGCTGCGGGAGCACTCGTGCTGAGCAATACCCAGATTGGTGACGGCGAGCTCTGGGGCGGAGTGCCTGCCAAGTTCATCAAGAAGGTTGACCCCGAACAGGCACAAGCCCTGAACAAAACCTACGCGCGGCACTACATCGAATACAGCGACTGGTTCCGCGAAGCCGACAGCAACCCGAAGAACACGCAAACAGTCACAACCAGCGAAGACTATAAACACTAATTATGAAAGCAAAACTCTTAACGGCACTCCTGTGCCTATGCTTCCTCGCTTGCAATTCTGGCAAGGAGGCCGAGATGAAGACAAGCTCCGTGACGAACCCCATCCCATTGAAATTCGGCGACCCCTTCCTGCTTCATGCCAGCGACGGGCGTTACTACATGTACGGCACTTCGCTGGGCGACGGCTTCGAAGCCTTTGTGAGCGACGACCTCATCGACTGGGACTCGTGCGGACAAGTGTATAAAGGTGGTGCGCCAGACCAGTGGAACCTCGATTGCTTCTGGGCTCCGGAGGTTTACGAGCGTGGTGGCAAGTACTATCTCTTCTATAGTTCCAACTACAGGAAGAACCCCACGCACGAAGGCGAGAACTTCAAGATTGGCGTGGCCGTCAGCGATTCTCCGGCAGGCCCCTTCAAGGACCTCTACGACCGTCCTGTCTTCAATCCACCCTATCCCATCATCGATGCCAACGTTTACTTCGACGACAAGACTGACAAGTGCTACCTCTACTTCAGTCGCTGCTGCTATAAGCATGCGGTGGAGAGTGAGATAGCCGACAGTTTGCGCAAGGCCGGCAACTTCCAGGAGATAGAGGAAAGCTGGGTCTATGGCGTCGAGTTGAAGCCCGACTTCAGCGGCGTCATCGGAGAGCCCGTGCTGCTGCTCTGTCCGCCTACAGAACTTGAAGACAAGCAGAGCGAATGGGAGAGCCGCAGCGCCACGCATGGTGAGGTGAACCGCCGTTGGACGGAGGGCAGCTACCTCTTCCGCGAAGGCGACACATATTATATAATGTATAGCGCGAACCACTATGGCGGACAGTACTATGCCGTAGGTTACGCCACAGCCGACAACCCGCTCGGTCCCTTCACGAAGGCCGAGAACAATCCCGTGCTGCAGGAGAACGTCAGCCGTGGCGGCAAGGTGATGGGCACAGGCCACAACATGGTGATTACGATGCCCGATGGCAATCGCTACTGCGTCTATCACGGTCGCATGACAAGCAATCCCGGCGAACGCGTCGTCCTGATGGACAAGATCAACATCGACGAGAATGGCGTCCTCACGGTCGAAGGTCCTACGACGGCAGCGCAAGAGATTGTTTATCAATAAGTCATGACAAACGGCTGATGCCAACCAAAGGCATCGGCAAACGCCCTATAGGGGAATGAGCAACGCCCTATAGGGGAATAGCCACTCCCCTATAGGGCGTTGAAACGCTTAATATATCACCTGCTTAGTCGCAGCCAAAGATGTCGCGCGTATAAACCTTGTCCTTCACATCATCGAGGCAAGCTTCATAGCGGTTGGCAACAATTGCCTGCGACTGTTTCTTGAAGGTCTTGAGGTCGTTCACGACACGAGAGCCGAAGAAACTTTCGCCGTCCTGCAGTGTCGGCTCGTAGATGATGACCTCAGCTCCCTTAGCCTTGATGCGCTTCATGATGCCCTGAATGGCCGACTGACGGAAGTTGTCGCTGCCAGCCTTCATGGTCAAACGGAAGACGCCAATCACGCAATGCTGCTCGCTTTCGCTGTTCCACTGCGCATTCTCGCTGTAATAGCCCGCCATGCGAAGCACTGCATCGGCAATATAGTCCTTGCGGGTGCGGTTACTCTCCACGATGGCCGTCATCATCTGCTGCGGCACATCCTGATAATTGGCCAGGAGCTGCTTCGTATCCTTCGGCAGGCAGTAGCCGCCGTAGCCAAACGAGGGATTGTTGTAGTGCGTGCCGATACGGGGATCAAGGCCGACGCCTCGGATGATGGCCTTCGGGTCGAGACCTTTCACCTCAGCATACGTATCGAGTTCATTGAAGTAGCTGACGCGCAGGGCCAAATATGTGTTGGCAAACAACTTGACCGCCTCGGCCTCCTTCATACCCATGAAGAGCGTGTCGATGTTCTCCTTCTCGGCTCCTTCCTGCAGGAGCTTGGCAAAAGTCTCGGCAAACTGCTTGGCATCGGGATTGCCTATAGCCGTAATGGCAGCGTTCTCCTCGGTGAAGTTACTATCGCTTATCTCGATGATTTTGGGATAACCCACGATGATGCGAGAGGGGTAAAGGTTGTCGTAGAGCGCTTTGCTCTCGCGAAGGAACTCAGGCGAGAAGAGCAGGTTGAACTTCTTCCCCTTCAGTTCAGGCTTGTAGAGGAACTTCAAGGCATACTTCGCATAAAGGCTTCTACAATAACCTACGGGGATGGTGCTCTTGATGACCATCACAGCATCGGGATTGACGCTGATGACCATATCGATGACATCCTCGATATGATGCGTGTCGAAGAAGTTCTTGACGGGATCGTAGTTGGTCGGTGCAGCTATGACAACGAAGTCAGCATCCTTGTATGCTGCCTTGCCGTCAAGTGTTGCAGTGAGGTGCAAATCCTTCTCCGCTAAGTATTTCTCGATATATTCGTCTTGAATGGGCGAGATGCGATTGTTAATCTTCTCTACTTTCTCAGGAATTACATCCACAGCCGTCACCTCGTGATGCTGGCTAAGCAACGTGGCGATGGACAAGCCGACATAACCCGTCCCTGCAACCGCTATTTTAAGTTCACTGAAGTCTCTCATCATAGCATTTACCATTTAATGATTTATCATTTACTAAATTATTTGCAAAGTTACGAAATAATTCTTAATTCTTAATTCTTAATTCTTAATTTCTTTGTACCTTTGCAAACAAATATCAATGTACCGATACTCATTGGTAAATAAAGTAAATGACATTCGACGATATCATAGGACAAGAAGAGGTGAAGGGACATCTTCGTCGTCTGCTGCAAGAGAACAAGTTGCCGCACGCAATTATGTTCTGCGGACCTAAAGGCGCAGGCAAGTTGCCACTGGCATTGGCTTATGCACGGATGCTCCTCTGCCAGAACCCTACTGACGAGGGTGCTTGTGGCAAGTGTTCCGACTGCCAGATGTCTTCCCTATGGACGCATCCCGACCTGCATTTCTCCTTTCCTATATATAAAGGTAAGAGCAGCGACAAGCCTGTCTCGGACGACTTCCTAGAGGAATGGCGTGAACAGATAAGCCGCTCCCCGTACTTCGACATCGAGGATTGGCTCGAGGACATCGGCGCCGAGAACCAGCAGATAGTCATCTATGTGCAGGAGAGCGACAACCTGCAGAGGAAGTTGGCCCTCAAAGCGAGTCAGGGCGGACGCAAGGTCGTCGTCCTTTGGCTGCCGGAACGCATGAACGAACAGACTGGCAACAAGCTGCTGAAGCTCATCGAGGAGCCTCCCGTCGGCACACACTTCCTGTTGGTCAGCCAAGAGCCCGACCTCGTGCTCGGCACCATACAGAGCCGCGTGCAGCGCATCAACGTGCCGGCATTGCCTGAAGAGGTCATCAGCAAGGCCTTGCAAGAACGTCACGACATGCAGGCTGAAGACACGAACCTGCTGGCACACATTGCCCAGGGCAGCTATACGGAAGCCCTGAAACGCATGGAGCGCGACTCGGAGCAGCAGATGTTCTTCGACCTCTTCGTGCAGCTGATGCGTCACAGTTACGCACGTCGCATCAAGGAGATGCAGCAGTGGTCACTCACCGTTGCAGAGCTTGGACGTGAACGCCAGAAGCGAATGCTCGACTATTTCCAGCAGCAACTGCGCGAGAACTTCATCTACAATTTCCACCAACCCAAGATAAACTTCCTCGGTCGCGAGGAGGAGAACTTCAGCACACGCTTTGCGCCGTTCATAAACGAGCGCAACGTCGTCGGCATCATGAACGAGCTGAGCGACGCAGCCCGCGACATCGCACAGAACGTCAGCGCCCGAATGGTGTTCTTCGACCTCGCACTGAAAATGATAGTACTACTAAAGAATGGATAAAGAATACATAAGCGGCGAAGGCGGACACGGGTTCGCAGCACAAAGCGCCAATACAGGGCACTACGCCCAGCTCAATACATACGACTACTTGGCCGATGTGCCCGGCAATAACGAGGTTACAGACCTTGTCGAGGTGCAGTTCAAGAATACGCGTAAAGCCTATTACCACAACTGCGACAACCTGCCTCTGAAGAAGGGCGACATCGTTGCCGTCGAGTCTAATCCAGGCCATGATATAGGCGTCGTCTCGCTGACGGGCAAGCTTGTGCCCCTACAGATGAAGCACGCCAACCTGAAGCCGAACGAAGAGATACGCAAGATCTATCGTCTGGCCCGCGAGAACGACATGGAGCGTTATGCTGAGGCGAAAGCCCGCGAGCACGACACGATGATACAGAGCCGCCAGATTGCCAAGGACCTCGGGCTGGAGATGAAGATTGGCGACGTCGAGTATCAGGGCGATGGCAACAAGGCTATCTTCTATTACATTGCCGACGGCCGTGTCGATTTCCGCCAACTCATCAAGGTGCTAGCCGATGTCTTCCATGTTCGCATCGAGATGAAACAGATTGGAGCACGTCAGGAGGCTGGCCGCATCGGTGGCTTTGGCCCTTGTGGACGCGAGCTCTGCTGCGCCGGATGGATGAAGAACTTCCAGAGCGTCGGCACGGGAGCCGCACGTTTTCAGGACTTAAGCCTCAACCCCCAGAAGCTTGCTGGACAGTGCGCCAAGCTGAAGTGCTGCATGAACTATGAGGTCGATCAGTACGTCGAGGCATCCCGAAAGCTACCTCCTCGCGATGTGATTCTCTATACGCAGGACTCTGAATACTACATCTTCAAGGCAGACATCCTGTCCGGCCAAGTTACTTACTCTACGGACAAACGCAACGCCTCCAACCTCGTCACCATCAGTGCTGAGCGCGCCAATGCCATCATCGAAATGAACAAGCGTGGCGAGAAGCCTGTCTCACTGGAAGAAGGCGGCCGCAAAGAGCCGGAGCGTCCTGTTGACCTGGCTACGCAGGAAGACCTCAACCGCTTCGACAAGAAGAAACACAAGAAGAAGCACAAGAACAGGTCGCGTCATAATGACAACCGTCCGGAATGATGCGCCGAGCTATTCTCCTCCCTTTGATTGGTCTGTCGATAGCTGCCTGCACCGACGGAACCGTGCTGCACAGCTACAAGCCCTTGCCTGCTGACGGCTGGGACAAGCGCGACACCATCTGCTTCGACGTGCCGCAAACCGAAACGGACATCAATGGCACACTTCTTATCGGACTTCGCACGACATCAAACATCGGCATGCAAGACGTGGTGCTTGCCGTAGAACAAATCGGCGAGACAGCAAGCCTTTGCCGATGCGACACCATTCGTTACCCCTTGACAGATGCCGAAGGCAATGCTCTAAGCAAAGGAGTCAACACGCACCAATACGAAACCCAACACATACCTTTCCACATACAGAAAGGACAAAGCTGCTCCGTACACATCCATCACCTCATGAGGAAAGAGACCATTCTTGGCATCTCCGAGGTTGGCATCAGGATAAGCAGGAACTGACACATGTGTGCCCCATCCAAGGGAATAGCATACCTTATTCAAGGCATTACAGCTAATCCGCTTATATATTAAAAAGGAATCCCCGACACACACGCGTGCATCGGGGATTTCTTCCTTTTTGCTATCTAAGGCCGCATGTTATTCTGCATCCCAGATATCCCAAGAAGCATCCTCCTTGGTCAGAGCCTGGCTACCGTCAACAGTGCCTTCATTAATACTCAGGCTCTCTGCAAGCATCTGAGCAGCCTGAGCCTCCTCCAACTCAATGGCAGGGCAAATATAAATCTTCTTCATGTCTAATATATTTATTTGTTATAGATTTCTTTTTAATATATAGCCCCCTCCCATCGGAGGGAGGGGACCAAATGATTTACTTAAGCACCTTCTTGCCGTTTACAATATTGATGCCCTTCTGCATCTTGCTCATGCGCTGACCAGCGAGGTTGAAGATGGCACCCACTGTCGTCAGTTGTCCGTTGTCGATTGTCTGAATGGCGGTTGCATCGTCATCCTCGAAGAAGAGAGCCTTCACACCAGAGCCATCAGTGATTTCAACATAGCCCTTGCCTTCTGTGATAGCGCCTTCTGCCTTGTAGAAAGCGACAACACCATTGTCCTTTGCAAGGATGTACTGGTTTCCATTAGCGGTGAAGCCAGCAGGAGCAGCCTTGAGGTCGCTGGGCACATCCTTGGCAGTAATCCTAGAATAAGGAATGTTGTATGTACCAGCTGCAGCCTTTACAACAATACCGATATTGGCAGGAACATAGGTGATAGGCTCCAGATGAACCCAATTATTACCCACTACCTGAGGAACAAATGCTTCAACACCATCTACCGCGCCGAAGTCAAGTTCAGCACCTGTGAAGTAGGTTGCGTAACCAGCATCAGTAACTGTGATTGCTTCTGTGGGAACCACAGCATCCATGTAAGCCAGCACGGGGAATACCAATCTTGCCACATACTTCCAATCATTCGTCATATCCCATCCAAGTTCATAATAGAAGTCTGGAGATGTAGCTTCGCTCAGAGATATCTGCATACCATTCCTGTCATCCTTGTTGTTCACCATCTTGTCGCCTGTGGAATAGCTTGTGCCATCCCAGATGTAGTTGTCAGCAAAAGTAACAGGACGATCGGTCCAGTCAGCTTTGATGAGCGTGTAAGTTTCGCCACCGTTGACTTCGGTAGCAGCCACCAGGTTGTTGCGGACAATAGGAGCTGGAGTTACTACTCCGTCAATACGTGAAACAAGGCCGCTGGCCATACCACTATTTTTGCAAGTAACCTTACCGGTGAAGAGGTTCTTCTCGACAACAGCAAGGAGAATGGTACCGACCATACCGCCTGCCTGATACTGGCGAGACACTACTTCAGAGTTGGAGAAGTTATTCTTGATAACAGTGGAGTCTTGAGCATGAGCAACGATGGTTGCCACATGGTCGCGACCTTCAACGTATGAATCTATTACAGCACAATTCTGGATGAGTGAATAATTCTGTGCGTTGCCTACAAGACCGCCACTGTTGGCATTACCCTTAATATTGGCTCCCTTGAGCATAACGTCCTGAATGGTGGCGGCGTTGGTCATGCCAAACAGACCGACATTGTTCTCTTCGGTATTGCTGAAAGTGAAGCCCTTGATGGCATGGCCTTGACCTTTGAAGGTTCCCTTGAAGGGGTTGCTGAGGTTTCCGATAGGAGCGGGCATCTCTGTAGCAGTCAGTTGGATGTCATCAACAAGAGCAGCCTTCAGGTAGTTCTTGCCACCATTGACGCACTTGGCAAAGAGCACCAAGTCGCTGGCGCTGTCAATCTGGACAAAGTTGTCAACAACATTAGCTTGAGCGATAAGTTCAATGTAATTCATGGAAGCCTCGAGCGCTGTGCGCAGAGCAACACATTCGTTGTAAAGCAAAGTCAGCTGCACGGCATCGGAAGTAGTCTTCAATGCGGCAAGCTTTGATTGGAAGGATTCCAGCTCGTCTGCCATTTCAGCTTCAATGGCTCTTGTCGTATCGAAGTCATCGAAGTAATCTACCAGCGGCTTACGCATTGCTTCAAACTCCTCCTCTGTGCAGAGATACATCTCGGACATCTGAATCTGAGTGCCACTGTGAGCTTCGAAGACCTTCACCATAAAATAGTAATATGGCTCTGAAACGCCCTGGTTGAAGTCGAACATTGCAGGATAGAAGTTCTCCATGGGCAGATATTGCTCACTGATATCTACGCGCTTATCAAGTTCCACCCAACCTGCATTGTTGGGAGTTGCATCAATTGCGGAAGTGAAGTTGGCGCCATAGACCGTCCAAGTCTTCCAGTTACGGCCTTGGTTGGTTTTTGTGTCGTTGCCAGTGATAAGCTTGTAGAAGTAGGGCTTCAGCGATTCTTTCAGGCGGAAGATGACGTACTGAACGTGTTCCGGACTGCCCACGTTGCCACTGTAGTTGCCACCCCACTTGGTGTTCTCGTTGCGGTCAAGCAACTGAGAATAGTGGCCGTCGCCCCAACATAGTGTGCCATCAATTAATGCAACATCCGCACCATTCTTAATCTGAGTCATCAGAGGCACGAGGACTTCCATCTTATCCAGATTTGACTGAAGAGTCGAGTAGTTGCCGGAGCTAATGGCAGCCTCCAGAGTAGCATTGAGGTTCGTTGTAATATTATTATACTCAACCCACCAGATGTCGGTTGGACTCATTGTTCCCGGGTCGAAGAGATTGTTCAGTGCCTGGTTGACAAGGTCTGTATAATAATCTGCGATGGTACTCTCATCAGCGACCACATGGAATTCGCCAATCTGCGTCCAACCTGTGCCCTTCATGGAAATCAAGGTCAGCCTGACATAGCGGAACTCGCCAGTGAGGTTGGAGGGGGTGAACTCGAATGTCTTGTAATTCTCATTGGCAATAGGGTCACCGCCTGTCACCTCGTCGATGATTGTCCAGTTGGTGTTGTCGTTGGAGCCTTCGAGACGCCATTCCTTCGGAGCGCGGTTGGGCCAACTACCATCATCGTTTGTGGTGAAAGAATATTTCTTGACGGAATGTGCCTTCTGGTCGGCAGTCTCGATAGTCATCCAGTTGCCGGCAAGGTTGCCACCTTCCCACTTCGGATCGGGCTTGCCGTCAAAAGCCTTCTTTGAGTTGTCGTTGGAAGATTCGAGCCAGTTATAATCTATAATGGCATATGTCGAATAGCAGAAAGAGAACTCTGACATCTGGATGAAGCCGCCCTCGTCAAGCGTCAGCTTGAAGTACTTGTAGGCAGTTCCGGCAGTGCCCTTGTCGCAGAAGAAACGCTGTTTGTAGTAGTTCTTCTTCTGCACGAAAGTATTTGAGCCTAAATTGGAAAGAGTCACCCATCCGGTAGCGCTGGGATCGGCAGCAACTGTCTCGTCGTTGGTGCCGTAAAGCGTCCATTTCTTCACGAGACGGCCATACGTCTCATTGTCGTTGGCAGTGGTCATGTCGTAGCCCCATACATAGACAGGCTCAGAGGCTGTGACGAGTGCATAGCAGTCGCTGCCGGCATTCTGGCAGTACTTGGTGCCGGTATTGCCGTCGAAGAGCTTGTCAATGCCTTCGCCCTGACCGAAATTCTTACCTGCCGTGCAGGTGAACGTCACCTGGGCGGATACTGTTGCTGCCATTGCAAAGGCAGCGAACAGCGAAAGTAACTGTTTTCTCATTTTGTTGTTTTTGTTGGTTAATATAAAGGTTTATTTGATGTAATTATCACAATTCGAACACAAATATAATAAAAAATGTACACCTGCGCGGGCGATTAACTGTTAAATGATGTTAAGCATGCAAAGCATCTAAAGGAAACAAGGAAGCACGGCAATAAAAAGCAAAGTCGTGTCAGGAGAAACACCCTTATGTGTATGGTTTTGTCCTGTCGCAGTTTCACTCCAGTCCCACCATGGGAGGACTGCAGTACTCCCACAAGAAAACTCCAGTACCACCGCGGTGGTACTGGAGTTTTCCTATTGAGGTACTATAAAAAGGACTGGCCTATTTAGTATGCGACCTTCTTTCCGTTCCTGATGTAGATGCCCTTTTGCGAGGGAGCACCCACTCTTTGTCCGCTGATGTTATACCAGCCATCGAGCATTGAGCCTGGAGTTGATTGCTCTTCCTGTGCTTGGATGGGGGCGATGGCTGAGCCTATGTCACCATTCAGCATCTTGTCCACATAGACTTTCATCCAGTGTCCGCCTACAACGCTACGTGCTCGGAAGCCAGTCATAGCGCCTTGTCCGTCGCTGAAATACCAGTCGGAAAGTGGCACGCGGCTGGGTGTCTTGTTGACATAATTCCAGACGAGATTGGAGATCTTAAAGAAGTTGGTATTGTTGCGGGCAAGGGCTGCAGTCCACATTTCCCAGTCGCTCTTGGTCCAGCTGGAGCGGCTGTCGAGCGGCAGGCCATAGGTATTGAGATTATTCATGTAGAAAGTATACTCCTGATTCTTGACCGCATCCGTGAAGAGACTTGTTCCCCATGCCTTGTCCCACACCATGTTGTACTTCTGACTCCAAGTTCCAGTGCGGTCATAGGCGAGTTTGAAGTGCGTTCCTTCTCTGGCAAGCCGAACCCACTCGGTAGCCATTTCACGTGCTTTTCCCATGTAATACACAAAGTTATCCGTCTCTCCTCGCTGAGCGCAAAGCATTGCATAGCCTGCCACGCCCATGATGGCCTTGACGGCAAGGTTAGCATTATGGGCGAGGTGGCCTGCGAAGTCGTCGGTACAGAGCTGGTTCTCGGGGTCTTGCCCGTTCTCTACGAGATAGTTTGTCCACTTTGTAAGCGTTGTCCAGTAACGGTCTGCCCAGTCGGTATTGCCGTCGATGTTGGAGATGGCGGCAGCCAGAATGACGATGTTGGCACTCTCTTCGATAGGCATATTACCTGCAAAGCCTCCGTTGGAGTCAGGCCTTGTGATGGAATAGACTTGTCCGTTGGCATGCGGATAGGTGCCGAGGTCGTGGGCTGCAAAGTCGAAACCCCATCGACTGCTCTCGCAATAATCGAGGATAGAGGTGCACATGCCCTTCATTAGGTCTGTGTTGTAGAGCAGGAAGAGCGGTGCCGACGGATAAGTAAGGTCAACGGTGTTGACGCATCCATTGGAGTTGTTCTCCTTCGAGAAGAAGAGGAGGTTGCCCTTGTTGTCTTGGAAAATCTTATGCGCGGCGATGCAATGACGATAGGATGCACAGAGAAGTTCGGCATACTTGGCGTTGCCTGCAGCCAAACCGTCGTCGTAGATAATCTGATCCTGCGCTTTGCATCGTGTCATGATGTCGTCGTAGTTCTGCTGGAAGGCGTTGAAAGCCTGCAGAATCGTCTTGCCGTTTCGTGCCCAATAGCCTTTGTAGTCAGTGCCCATATAACGTATGTCATAGACTTCATCATAGCCGAACATCATGTAGCTGCTGGCCTGGCTGACTGTTCCGAAGTTGTGGACGTAGGAAAGTTGCGGCATTTCGCCCTCTTCCGTACTATTAAAAGGACTCGTGCTGGCAGGCAGCGTTCCCGTGGAAGCAAAGGTAGAAGCCGTGAGGTCCTGGTCTGCAACAGCCACTGTGCCGTTTACGTTTGGCAGATACAGGTAGCCCCAGTCGATGGTTATCATGTCTCCTGCCTTGCCCAGAACCTTCTGATCTACGCTTCCACTCTTGATGTATCTGCGTCCGCCCTGGTTGACGATGGTCGTTGTGGTTGGCTGGCTGTTGTTGTTTACCGTCAGTTCTGGTGTCGTTCCGAAGTAGAACTGCACATCATGCTCCTGCTCATCATTGCTTCGAACCTGATATGAGATGTAGTTGATGGGCGTCGACATGAACTCGACATCATCCATAAGGAAGGGAGCTGTGAACACCAAATCGAGGTACACACCACCGCACTTGAAAGTATAGTATGTGCTGGTTGGCAGGACGTCGCATGCTGTCTGTGTAGCCATGACCTCGTTCACGGTCTTTGTATATAGACCGATGTCGGCCAAGGCACCGCCCAAGGTATTATGGACATGATAAGCAATGACGTTCTGGCCTTCGTGAAGGACTTCCTTGTCGGCAGCTGTAAGTGTATAGATAACGTTCTGCTCCCATGTATTACCTATGTTAACCACTCTGCGTCCATTGAGGTAAGCCTGGCAGATATCGTCGTGAGAATAGATGAGCGTCAAGTCTTTCTGCAAGTCTTCGGCAGTCAAAGTGACGTATCTGCGGATGTAATAGTCGCTATTTGTCGCAGTCCATGAGGTGCTGATGTTAGGGTATTCACTTGGAGAACCGAAGGCACCGGTTTGAGTTTGCCAAGAGGAATCGTCGAAAGCCTCTGTCGTCCAAGTCGTTCCGCTTGTGGTTGTCGTCTTGACCTTTGCTTCCCATGGACCTTCATCGCCCATTCCAGCACCAGTGATAGCTGTGTATCCCGGATGGAAGCCAAGCAGGTTCTTGTAGAGACCGATGTCTGCCTGAGCGCCACCATTCGTGTTATGGACGTGGAAAGCAATAACATTATCGCCCTCTACGAGCGATGCCCTGGCTGCTCCCGTCAGGTGAACCTTCACGTTTTGCTTCCAAGAGACATCGGTTGCAACGATTTGCACGCCATTGACATACGCTTCGCACTTGTCGTCGTGGGAGTAGATAATCCACAGGTCATTACGCAGATCCTCTGCTGTCAGCGTGACGTGGCGACGGATGTAGCGGTCCGTATTGTCGCCTCCCCAAGAGGTTTGTATGTATGGATACTCGTTCTTCGAGCCCCAAGGACCTGTCTGATTGTTCCACCCGGCTTCGCTAAAGTCGAGGTTCATCCAGGTGTCGGCCATATCGTCAGTCAGGCTTGAGCGCACTTTTGCCTGATATCCGCCCTTGTTTCCCATGGGAGCAATGGCGATGAGCTTAGTGTTGCGCTGTGTTCCCATGAACCGATAAACCTGACCATCCACGCGAAGCAAGCCATCCATGGCTTTCTGCTGGTTGGTCCAATGCTTGGTGGTGCCGTCGTAGAGGTTGTCATAGGGCGACCAGAACGAGAAGTAAGGGTCGTTGACAAGCAGGGGAACGCTGGGTAAACGAAGTGTTATCTGCTTGTAAGGCACAAAGTAATCAGGCGTCTGTGCCTGCAAAAGTGCGGCTGCGAAGAAGGCAGCGAGCAGGAGAAATGTCTTGCGCATGTTCATTCTTATTGTTTTGTCATTGTTTGCTAAGTGTGCGCAAAGTTAACACTTTCTTTGCAATCTGCAATGTTTCGACTGCAAAAAAGATACATTATTATATTATATAAGGGGCGATGAGACAAACTTTAAGCTTTTTTATACGCTATCGAGGGCGCAAATTCGGCAGAAAGATGTAACTTTGCAGGCACAAAACAATAACACACAAACACTATGACGAAATACGACATTCCAGTGCTGCTGCTCACGGGTTACCTGGGTAGCGGCAAGACAACCCTCCTCAACAGAATCCTCACGAACCGTCGCGGCATCCGTTTCGCCGTGATAGTCAACGACATAGGCGAGGTCAACATCGATGCCGACCTCATCCAGAAGGGTGGCATCGTTGGGGGTCAGGACGACAGCCTGGTCGCCCTTCAGAACGGATGCATCTGTTGCACGCTCAAGATGGACTTGGTGCAGCAGCTCTACGACATCATCGCCCTCAAGAAGTTCGACTACATCGTCATCGAAGCCAGCGGCATTTGCGAGCCAGAGCCCATCGCCCAGACGATTTGCGAGATGGCCCGAATGGCTCCGGAAGTCACAAAGAATGGCGTCCCATACGTCGATTGCATCGTCACCGTAGTGGATGCCCTCAGGCTGAAAGACGAGTTCAATTGCGGCTCGGACCTCACCAAGAAGGACATCGACGAAGAGGACATCGAGAACCTCGTCATTCAGCAGATAGAGTTCTGCAACATCGTCCTCCTGAACAAGGCTGCCGACGTCGAGCCACACGAACTGGAACGCATACGCCAGATCGTGCGTGGCATACAGAAGAAGGCACAGATCATCGAGTGCAACTACGGCGATGTGGAACTCGACAAGCTGCTGAACACCAACCTCTTCGACTATGAGAAGGTGGCGACAAGCGCAACCTGGATTGCCGAGTTGGAACAGCATCACGACGATGACGATGATGATGATGACGACGAACACGAGCACGAACATCATCACCACGAACACGAAGAGCACCATCACGACCACGAGCATCACCATCATCACCATCATGATCACGATGAGGGAGAAGCCGAGGAGTATGGCATCGGCACGTTTGTCTATTACCGTCGAAAGCCCATGCGACTCAGCGAGTTCGACCAATTCGTGGCTCGACTATGGCCAAAAGGCATCATTCGGGCAAAAGGAATCTGCTACTTCAAAGGCGAAGAAGACGTCTGCTACCTGTTTGAGCAAGCAGGCAAGCAGGTCAAGTTGCAGAACATCGGACAATGGTATGCCACGATGCCCGCAGCCGAGCTGGAGATGATGAAGCAGCGCGACCCCAACCTCCTCCGCGATTGGGACGAAACCTACGGCGACAGGATGCAGAAACTGGTCTTCATCGGTCAGCATCTCGACAAGGAAGCCATCACCACCCTGCTCGACGCTTGTCTCGTCGAATAACGCCCTCTCACTCAACTTATCACGCCCATTCAGCCGACCAGCCACGCCTGGTTGGTCAACTTAACGTGCCACGTTCGTTAAATGGTCATGAGCATTTAATTAACGTGAGCTCGATGAAATGAATTGTCTAATGCTAATTTCGTCGAAATCGCGTTAATGAGTGAAAAACATGGCTTTTATTCTGATGTTTGCAAATTGGAGTCACATTCTTACACTTTGACAAAAAGTAAGCATTTCGGCAGTTTTGCTTACAGGCGACTTTTTCCTGAATGCGTCAGAATCGCTTCTTTTGCCTCCGACCTTGTTTTTTAACCCCCGAGCAAAAATATGGGCTTAAATCGCGTGCGATTTCGCATCTGCCTCTACCACAGCGTGTTAGAAGCAGCTCCATGCTTTCAATTTTTTACTTCCATTCGTCATTTTGCTATCTGCGGATGGCAAAACAGGCCGTTTTGACCCGAAATTGCACACTTTTTGACGTGAAGTTTCCACAAATTTCACACGAGAAATTTTCAAACACGACACGTGAACTTTTCAAACTTCACGTGTGAACTTTTGAAAGTCCTCACGTCGCGCCGGCAAAATCGACGTAAAAAGTGCTCTTTTTCGACACTTTTCAGAGTGTGCAATTTCTGACACTTTGACGGCGTTTCATGCATTTTTGCTTACATTATAAGAAATAAGGTATAGCGTTGCCGCCTGACATCCCAGAATATCCTATATCGAATTATGCATTAATATTATTTTCGTCGAACTAACGTTAATTAAATAGTCATGAATATTTAATCAACCCTCCTGCAAGGGTCTGGCAATAAGGTGTGCCAAATTGGGAAAATCGACTGGTTATCTTTACCGAGACAATATGCCTTGTCGTACGCGCCAACCTGTTAAATTATCTTAAAATACCCGCCTTACGCGCATATTTATACCTTACTATTTATAAGAAAACCGTACCTTAGCGCAGCAAATTATGCGCTGAAACAAACAACTACACATAATAAATCACTATTTTAACTAAAAACAAAACTTTCCATGAAAAGAAAAATTACCTCTCTCGCCATGTTAGTTCTCTCTCTCCTGATGGCAGTACCTGTGCTTGCCGACGAGTTGAGTCTGATCGAACGAGGCGACTTAGTGACAACCCCTGAAGCAGAACAGTTCTACGTAATCCAAGGTAACGGACAGGCTGGCCAAATCACATGGCTGTTCGACAACGACGGAACCCTCTCTGCAACCACCGCTTCCGACGCTCCTACAGGTCCTGGTGGCATGAAATATGTCTGGACATTCGAGTTCTCCGACGACGGAGTCGCCGCCAAGAACTACACAACAGGCCGCTACATCTTCATCGAAGGCACCAGCAATGGCGGCAGCGTCAAGATGAGAGAAGAGCCTTTCTACTTCACTATCGAAGCAAACGGAGACTTCGTCGCCTTTAAGAATGCATCCGGCCAATATATCGACATGCAGTACAACGGCAACTCCCCAGCAACCTGGGGCGGCGGTGTGTCCGGCTCTCGCCGCATGAACATCTACATTGCCACAGTCGAAAGCCTGGACGACCTCACGCTTGCCAAGCAACGCCTCAACGATTGCTTCGGCACGTACGACAAATACCTGCCCGACTACGGCAGCACGCCCATCAATGAAATGTACGGCACAGAGGTCGGACAGTACAACTACAGCGAAGATGACTACAATACATTCGTTGACAACATGCTGCTGGCCGAAGCCATCCTCTCAGAGGAAATAACCAGCATGACCTCAGAGGACATCTACGAAATCATCGAGAACATCGAGACAAGTATTGCCAACATCCTGGCTTCTATCGTGAAGCTCACCATCGCCAACGGCAACTATCGTATCGTAAGCGCACTCGAATGGACCAACACAGAACGCATCGCGACAGGCGAAGTCGACGAGAACGACCAACCCGTCTATGAGGAAGTCGTTACCCATCCCACTAAGGCGATGTATGCAACTCTCGAAGGCAAGGCAATGTGGGCAAACATCGACAGCACTGATTGCCGCTATCTCTGGAGCATGACAAACAATGCTGAGACCGGCCTCATCAAGATGATGAACATTGCAACTGACGGTATCCTCGCAACATGCTCGCAAAGCACGCCAGCAACACTGGACAAAGACAGCGAGACAGAAATGACGTTCGAGTTCATCCGACGCACAGAAGACGACAAGATAGTTGTAGTCATGAAGCCAAGCACAGGAGGCGGCTATGCCTTCCTGCACTGCAATGGCCACGGCAGCGGCACCGGCAAGGCCAACAGCATCGTAGGCTGGACAGCTGAAGCCGGAGCAAGTCAATGGATTCTGGAACCCGTCAGCGACGAAGAAGTGGCAGAACTCATTGATGCATACGCTCCCATTAAAGACCACGAACTGCTCGTCGGCATGTTCGAAGACCTTATTGCTGAAACCGAAGCCGCTATCGCGCAGGCTAAGGACGACCAGTACATCACGGAACGCAGCAATGGTCTCATCACCTCCACAGACCAGTTCAGCAGTCCCTTCACCGACCCTTCAGAAGGCAGTTTCGCAAATGTCCTCAACGATGAAGCCAGCTCATACTGGCATAGCACATGGCAGGAAGGCAACAAGCAGAACCACGACCATTACTTCCAGGTATCGTTTAACGAACCTATCAGCGGAAACATACAGTGCTTCATGCGTCGCCGTAACGTAGCAAACGACCACATCACAAACCTCGGAGTCTTCGGCACGAACGATGACAGCGTCTTAGATGCAACAACAGAAGACGGCTGGACAAACCTCGGTTCGTACAACCTCTCTGCCAACGCAAGCTCAAGTCAGACCGTTTACTCCAATATAGTTGACTATGGAGAAGGCTATAAGTACATCCGCTTCTACATCGACGGCACGACAACCGGACGCGGCTACGGTCACTTCGCCACCTTCCAACTCTACAAGTTGACTATTGACGGCAACACGCAATGGAGTCAGATGGGCGATGCCGCCACTGCCATCGATTCTGCACTCGTCAAGGCAAAAGCCGTTGATACAGACGAGATGAGCGACATGACAGAGTACAACGAACTGAAAGACGCTCTCGATGCCTTCAAGGCAATCCTTGCAGACCCCAGCGCCCTCGCTGCTGCCATCAATGCCAACAAGGACATTGCTAATCTCGTTGTGACGGGTGACGCTCCCGGCTTCTGGAGTGAAGGAAGTCAGGCCAGCACATTGGCAACCACAATACAGGAAGCCACTGCTTACCTCAAGAACGGTGCCTATACACAAGAACAACTCGACGCTTATGCTGAAGCCATAACAAGTGGAGTCACAGACATTATGGCTGCAGCCAACCCCGTTGAGGAAGGCAAGTGGTATGCCATCAAGTTCGACAGCGAGGCAAACTACGACGCACACCAATGGAATAAGGCAGGCGCTGTCAACACAACCCTTGGCGACCTCTATGACAACTACGCTGCTCCTGCCAACATCGAGACTGAAGGAGAAGGAGAGAGCCAAGTGAGCACTCTGCAAGGCTTCTCGTCTCTCGAAGAGGTAACCGTAGGTCAGGCTGTACGTTTCATCAGCGACGAGTCTATTGAACAGATGGATCAAGTTGCCTTCCGCTTCGTTGCACAAGGCGACTCAGCATTCGTCATCCAGCACAAGAGCGGCCTCTATCTCAGTGGCGCAGCACGCAGCACGAACCTGACTCTTGGCCTCACGCCAGCCCTCTTCAATGTCAAGGCTGTAGGTTATGGCAAGGTAGTTATCGAGGCACGCAACCTCAAGGGACAGCGTTACTATGCCGACGCGCCTGTTTATCTCCATGCTCAGAACATAGGACACAGTCTCGTTACATGGAACAACGACAATGTTGGCTCCAGCAGTGCCCTTTACATTGAGCCAATTGACGAAAGCGAATTCGACGAAGGCGAAGGCATTGCCGAGAGTGTTATCATGAATGCAAAGCCCAACAGCATCATCTTCATGTGCTACCCGACTGCCTTCTCTGTTGAAAACGCCGAGATATATGCATACCAAGGCGCTATCACAGAAGGCGAGCAAGCACATTATGCTTTCAACCAAATAGAGCAAGCCGAAGCAGGTCAGCCTGTTCTTCTGGTAGTGGGCGACTATGAAAGGTTCGTAGCTGACAGCGAAGATGAAGAGCCTGAGGAAATCAACATCACACCATTGGGTAGTTCTTTCGCAAAAGAGCCTCTTACAACTGGCGGTGTTCATGGCACCTATGCTTACGAATGGGTTGATGAAGGCACTGTCGTCGTGGGTGGTGGTAAGATTGGACAGGCAGGCAATACGCTTGTTCTTGCTGAAGGAAAGGAGAACACCGACTGCACTCGTGACATTTCTGCCAATACTGGCTACATCGTTTACCGCGAGAATATCCTTAAGGATGCAAGCGTTGAAGAATTCGACATGGTTATCACAACTGGAAGACCTGTCGTTGCAGGTGACGCGAATGATGATGGTAAAGTAAACTTCACTGATGCACAAAGTGTTCTGACTATAATGGCAAATGAAACCTATGAGCCTAATGCTGATCTTGACAAAAATGGCAAAGTAGATTTCACCGACTACCAATCCATCTTGACTATTATGGCTCAACAATAAGAGGCTGCAGCCCAAATAACAATAGCCCCCTGCCGTTTCGTGCAGGGGGCTATTATTATATTAAGGTATATTGTTTACTGAAATGTTGCCGACAGCTTGGTGTAGATGGTCTCGCCGCCAGCGACTTGGGCTTGAACCTTGAGGCTGCCGTCTTCTTGCTGCTCGATCTTTGGGAAGGAGACACTCAGCTCGCTGACCTCGTCGGGTGAGATGATGGCGGTATATTTCACGGTCTTTGCTTTGCGGAGGCTTACCTTGCGACCGAGATGGACCTGCAGAAGTTCCTGAATCATCTGCACGATGCAGACGCCTGGGGTAATAGGATGACCTGGGAAGTGCGCCTTATAGATGGGCCATTCCTTATGAATCCGCACCTGAAAGGCAGGCTGTCCGTCTTTTTGTGCCTGCGACATTATGGAAAAGAGGTTGTCTTGAAGAACCATTGAACTTGCTAAAATAACTATTAACTATAAACTCTTAACTATAAACTACAGCAGTCCCCACTTCTCTTTCCAGCGGAGGAAGAACTCCGGGTTCTCGAGGATAAGTTGATATTGCTGGTCGGTAAAGGCCTGGATGGTGCGTGCGGAGGTCAGAAGGGCATTGTCTTCTGTGTCGTGAATCTCGTAATCGAAGACGATTTTGGCTGCCGGAGAGAACTTGTAGGTGATGTCGATGCGCGGTTTCGTCGTGTAGAAGATGGGACGCTGGTAGCGTATGTCCATATCAACGATAGGCGCGAAAACATTGTTCTTCAGGTAGTCATCGTAGCAGAGGCCATAGTGATGCCCCCAAGCTTCACGCGCATCTTCCAGATAGAGCGGGTAGGCTCCGTGCCATACAACGCCCATGATGTCCACTTCGCTGAAGCGAACCTCGAATTCTCGCGAGAAACGTAGCTCCTTTTCCTGCATAACTATGAACTATGGACTATGGACTATAAACTGGAACTCTGTTCGCCTTGCGCAATCTTGAGGCGTGTTGTGGCGATTGTTTCCTCGCCTACTCGCACTTCGGCGGTAACGAGAGTGACGTCGAAGATCTCCTGCATGACCACGATTGTCGTGTTGAGGGTCTCGCCTTCGCGAGGCAGACGGACGATGTCGAGGTCTTTCACTTCGCCAATAAAGCCGAGACGAACGCCCGTCTTCAGTATGTACTTATTGTAGTAGCCGAGTCGGGCAGCACAAGTCTGCGCGATATGTTCGATGAGACCTGCAGCCGAGAACTCGCCGTTCTCGCAGAAGACGTTGTCCTTTCGGATGGTGAGGTCGCACGAGCTCTGTGTCTCGCTATAGTCCGTCAAGTGGTCCACCATCACAAACGGCGGCCTTTGCGGCAGGAGTTCGAGTATGTCTATATCTCTAAACATAGGTAATGGAACATTATTCATTTACCTTCTCCTCCCCTTTTGGGGAGGCAGGGAGAGGGGCTTTACGTGTATAGTCCTCCGTTTATGGATATCACTTCGCCCGTTATGTAAGAGGCTGCGTCGGAGAGCAGGAAGCTAACCAGGTCGGCCACCTCTTCCGGACGACCGAACCTGCCCATAGGAATCTGCTGCTTCAACTCGTCAACCGGCAGGTCTTTCGTCATATCAGTCTCGATGAAGCCAGGGGCAACGGCGTTGACCGTCACGTCGCGAGCGGCTGCTTCGAGTGCCAGAGCCTTCGTCGCGCCAATGAGAGCGGCCTTTGCTGCGCTGTAGTTCGTCTGTCCGGGCAAGCCTTTCAGGCCCGACAAGGAAGTCATATTCACGATGCGACCGCCGTGTTTCCTGCGAAGCATGGCTGGCAAACAGCGACGCGTAACGTAGTAAAAGCCGTCGAGCGACGTGCTGAGTACGGCCTTCCAGTCTTCCGTCGGCATCATGAACATCATGCCGTCGCGACGGATACCGGCGTTGTTGACGAGGTACGCGATGTAGTCATCGGGGTGAGCCTCCGTCCAAGCTTCGAAGGCACGGTCAACGTCCTGCTCGTTTGCAACGTTGAAAGGCATCAGCTCTGCCGTGCCTCCAGCAGCCTCTATCTCAGCCTTGACGGCCTCCGCAGCAGCCTGATTGCTTTGATAATTGATGATGACGGGCAGCCCTTGAGCAGCCAATTTCAGGCAGACGGCACGTCCAAGTCCGCGAGATCCGCCGGTAACTAAAGCATATTTCATAGCCTAATCGTTTCTTTCAGAATATAGTTTGCGGGTGCAAAGGTACGACAATAAATTGAAAATTAAAAATGGATAATTGAAAATTATAGGGTCAATCGCCTTTTATACATTATTATATTATATAATGTAGCATTCCGCGTCACCTGTTTCCACGCGATTGCCGACCGATTTCGACATGCCTGACGACCCGACTTGGCAGGTTAAGTTCGTTGATTCATCATGATGAATCAAACAACTAGGCATATTAAATCGCACTTCATAGCTTGCCATGTCGAGTCGGCAAACACGAGATAATTCGTGATTTTCTACTATAAAGTGATACAAGTCTCGTGGAAAATTCGTAAATTTGCCCAAAAGATTTGAGTTATGAGCAAGAAGAAAACCGGCAGCCACGGACTGCGAAAGAACGATTTAGAAAGGGTAGTCATTGACTTTTTCCAGGAGAATCCAGCCGTCACGTTTCCCCTGAAGAGCATCTGCAAGCAGCTTCATCTGCGGACGAGCCAAGCCAAAATGCTCCTCATCGACGTGCTCGAGGGCTTACTCATGGACGATTTCGTCAAGGAACAACCGCGCGGGTACTACACTTTGAACATGCCTTCGCAGGTGATGACCGGCATCTTCCACCGAAAGGCAAACGGCAAGAACACGTTCGAGCCTGCCGATGGCGGCGAACCTATCCTTGTGGCCGAACGAAACAGCCTGCATGCGATGGATGGCGACACGGTTCAAGTCACCCTGCTTGCCCGCCGTAAACACCATGTTCGCGAGGCTTCGGTGACCGACATCATCAAGCGAAGCGACAAGACTTTCGTGGGAACGCTGCAGGTTCAAAAGGGCTACGCGTATCTCTTGACTGAGGACCGCACCCTCGCCAACGATATCTTCATCCCGAAGGAATACCTCAAAAAAGGCAAGACGGGCGACAAAGCCGTGGTTCGTATCGTGGAGTGGCCGGACAGAGCCAAGAACCCGATTGGCAAAGTGGTTGACATACTTGGCAAGACGGGCGAGAATAATGCCGAGATGCACGCTATCCTGGCCGAGTACGGACTGCCCTACGTCTATCCTCAAGCCGTGGAGAAAGCCGCCGAGAAGCTCACTCCGGGCATCACTGAGGAAGAGGTCAATCGCCGACTCGACATGCGAGATGTGCTGACTTTCACCATCGACCCGTACGACGCGAAAGACTTCGACGACGCCCTCAGCATCCGTGAACTGAAGAAGGGGCTGTGGGAAGTGGGCGTCCACATTGCCGACGTCAGCCATTACGTCAAGGAGGGCTCTATTATAGATAAGGAAGCGTACAAGCGCGCGACGAGCGTCTATCTCGTGGACCGCACGGTGCCGATGCTGCCGGAACGCCTCTGCAACTTCATCTGCTCACTCCGTCCAGACGAGGACAAACTGACGTATTCGGTCATTTTCCACATGAACGAAAAGGCCGAGGTGAAGTATTGGAATCTCGCTCACACGGTAACGCGAAGCGATCGGCGTTTCACCTACGAAGAGGTGCAGAAGGTCCTCGAGGATCATCACGAGGCAAGCGAGGAGGATTACAAGGTTCCTGGAGATTCCGCGCCAATGCCCGCTCCTGATAGCAAAGAGGCGAAACCGGCAGAGGACTTCGCCGAACCGCTCATTATCCTCAATCGTATGGCAAAGATGCTGCGTCAAAAGCGCTTCGCTAACGGGGCAGTTGACTTCGACAGGTGTGAGGTCCGCTTCAACATCGATGCCGACGGTCACCCGACTGGCGTGTATTTCAAGGTGGCGAAGGACGCCAACAAACTCATCGAGGAGTTCATGCTGCTCGCAAACCGCACGGTGGCCGAGAGCATCGGAAAGGTTCCGAAGAACGTCAAGCCTAAGGTTCTGCCCTATCGTATCCATGAGAATCCCGATCCGCAAAAGCTTTTGAACCTCGCCGACTTTGTGAAGAAGTTCGGACACAGGCTGAAGACGACGGGCAACAGGACAGAGATAAGCCGCAACCTGAACCGCCTCCTCGACGACGTCAAAGGCAAGCGCGAGCAAAATGTCATCGAGATGATTACGCTCAGAGCGATGATGAAGGCCAAGTACAGCACGTTCAATTGCGGACATTACGGTCTCGCGTTCGACTACTACACGCACTTCACGTCCCCCATCCGCCGCTATCCCGACCTCATGGTGCACAGGCTTCTCACTCGTTATGCTGAGGGCGGGCGCAATGTCGGGCAGGATAAGTACGAGGAATACTGCGAACATTGCAGCGATATGGAACAGACCGCGGCCTCGGCAGAAAGGGCAAGTATCAAGTACAAGCAGGTCGAGTACATGAACGACCACTTGGGCGAGACCTTCCAAGGCACGATATCCGGCGTCACGGAGTTCGGCTTATACGTCGAGATAGACGAGAACAAATGCGAAGGCATGATACCGCTTCGCGACCTTGAGGGCGATTACTACGACTTCGACGAACATAACTATTGCCTGAAAGGCCGCCGTTATCACCACCAGTACAACCTCGGGGACAGCGTCAAGGTACAGGTTGCAAGGGCAGATCTCTACCGTAAGCAGCTCGACTTCAAGCTCGTGTATCCCAACTGAACATAGGTAGCAAGAAGCAAGAGGCAAGGGGCAAGAAAACTTTTTTGCGTTATATCAAGAAAAAAGGGCAAGGAAAAGTTGCAGAAAAGCACGTTTTGCCGTACTTTTGCACCCGAAAAAAGTTGTAGAGCAAAAGGGTTGGGTATAACTCTTAACTCTTAACTCTTAACTTTTAACTCTTAACTATAAGACAAATGGGTGGATTCTTCGGTACGGTACAAAAGCAGAAGTGCACTGCTGACCTTTTTTACGGCACAGACTATCAATCACATCTCGGTACAAAACGTGGTGGCATGGCTACCCTGAGCGACTCTGGCGAGTTCCTGCGCAGCATCCACAACTTAGAAAACACCTACTTCCGCTCACGTTTCGAGCCCGAACTCGATAAGTTCCAGGGCAAGTCGGGCATTGGCGTCATCAGCGACACCGATGCGCAACCGATGCTCATGAACAGTCATTTGGGTCGCTTCGCTATCGTCACCGTCGCAAAGATTACGAATCAGGACGAGTTGGCACAGCAGTTGCTCGACGAAGGAGGCCACCTCAGCGAGTTCAGCAGCGGCAAAATCAATCCGACGGAGCTCATCGCCCTGCTTATTATAAAAGGTAAGGACTTCGTGGACGGCATTGAGATCGTTTACAAGCACATCAAGGGTTCGTGCTCCATGCTGCTCCTCACCGAGAATGGCATCATTGCTGCTCGCGACTCGTGGGGCAGGACGCCGATTGTGGTAGGCAAGAAAGACGGTGCACTTGCCGTGACGAGCGAGACATCGGCCTTCCCCAACCTTGGTTTCGAGACGACCTATTACGTCGGTCCAGGCGAGATAATCCGCATCACTTCCGATGTGATGACGGTTCTCAGAAAGCCCAACCCTCGCATGCAAATCTGCTCATTCCTATGGGTTTACTACGGCTTCCCGACCAGCAACTACGAGGGCCGCAACACAGAAATGGTGCGAAACGAGTGCGGACGGGTCATGGGACAGGACGACAAGACTGAGGTGGATTGCGCTTGCGGCATTCCAGACAGCGGCGTGGGCATGGCTGTGGGCTATGCTCAAGGACACGGCTGCCCCTATATGCGCGCTATAAGCAAGTACACACCCACTTGGCCACGCTCCTTTACGCCCAGCAATCAGGAGATGCGAAACCTTGTTGCCAAGATGAAACTCATCGCCAACAAAGACGTTCTGGAAGGCAAACGCGTGCTCTTCTGCGACGATAGTATCGTCCGCGGTACGCAATTGAGGGACAACACGAAAGAGCTTCACGCCCTCGGAGCCAAGGAGGTTCACATGCGCATCGGTTGTCCGCCGCTCGTTTACAGCTGTCCCTTCGTCAACTACAGCGCAAGTAAGAGCGATTTGGAACTGCTCACTCGCCGCATCATCAAAGACTTCGAAGGCGACGACAGCAAGAATCTCGAAGCCTACACCCGTACCGACAGCCCCGAGTACAAACGCATGGTCGATGAGATTGCCCGCCGTCTGAACCTCGACTCGCTGCGCTTCTCAAAGCTCGAGACACTCGTCAAGGCCATCGGCCTGCCGAAGGAACGCATCTGCACACACTGCTTCGACGGCAGTTCCTTCTATTCCCTCGAGGAAGAAAACGTTTAGGGCGACGCAAGTCAACAAGTAAAATCAGCTATTTTATCCCGAGCATCTTGTGAGTCTGCAACGACAAAGACCACTTAGGATGCTGCAGAATGTACGCAATCGTGTCGCGAAGAATGATACGATTGCGCATCTCGTTGCCCGTATCGAGCGGCTGCAAGCGATACTCCTTCGCTTGAATTCGGTCGGCTATGCTAAGGTCGGTTCCCTCTCCTTTATAGAGAACCTTCAACTCATCCACGTTATTCAGGACAGGGTTGCCTTTCGGCGAGCACGTCACCCAGTCGATGCCTGACGGGAGAGGCAGCGTGCCATTCGTCTCGATCTGTACGAAGAAGCCTGCTTCATGCAGCTTTTCGATAAGAGACCCAGTGAGTTGCAAGGCAGGTTCGCCGCCTGTAATGACAATGTGACGAGGCTTCTCGCGACTTGCCTCCTCGACAATCGTGTCCTCGCTCAGTTCCATAAAGGTCTGATGACTGGTGTCGCAGAAGGAACACTGCAGGTTGCAACCCGACAGACGAAGGAAGAAAGAGGGCGTTCCGGTGAAGTGCCCTTCGCCCTGAAGCGAGACAAAGAATTCGTTTACCTTCATTCCTCTTCGTATGTTGCCATGTTGCCTTCGCTCTCCTGAACATCCACGCGATAGCACTCAGGCAGTTGGTCGCACACCCACTTCGCGATGTTCTCGGCAGTTGGGTTGCACGGAAGCACCTCGTTGAGGTTTGCATGATCCAGTTGCGACTCAATCTTCTGCTTGATGAGCTTGAAGTCAACAACCATGCCGTCTGCATTAAGTTCCTTGGCCTTGCAGTAAACCGTGATGGTCCAATTGTGTCCGTGCAACTGGCTGCACTTGCTGGGATAGGAAAGTTCCAAGTGGTGGCTGGCAGAGATAACCAACCTCTTACTTATATAATACATAATGTGAAAGTTTTTGCAAAGATACAAATTAATTCTTAATTCTTAATTCATAATTCTTATTTTCTTTGTATCTTTGCACATTGAAAGCACATAATAAGGTAAAAAGATTGGTTTATGAGGAAACTTAACGATAGTGAGATTGCTGCTCTCAAGAGTCAAGGATGCACGGCAGAAGAGTGGCAATACATCTCGGTGGCAGACGATTTCTGCACCGACCACATACAGCAGACAAATTTCTATGGCGAGGTGACGCTCGGCTCGTTCAATAAGACGGTTGAGATAAGCCAGGGCTTCGTCAAACACAGCGGCATCCGTCGCACAACTTTGCGCAATTGCGTCATCGGCGACGACTGCCTCATCGAGGACGTCGGCTGCATCAACACGACGCCCGACGCTTCCTTCGGAGAAGGACACGTTATCTCCGTTCTTAATGAAGTAGGCGATGGCAACGTCATGATCTTCGACGGGCTGAACTCCCAACTTGCCTGCTTGATGGTAAAATATGAGCAGGACAAAGCGTTCACCGACGTTGTGCGACGCCTCGTCAAAGAGAACATCGTGGCACACAGCCTGCCCGTCACCACCATAGGCAACAATGTTCGCATCACATCGACACACGACATCACGAACTGCCACATAAGCGACGGCTGCGTCATTGACGGGGCATTCCGCCTCCGCGACTGCACATTGAAGAGCATTACCGATGCCGTTGTCACGATTGGCGTAGGCGTCATCTGCGAGAACTCCGTTATCTACAACGGTTCAAGCATCACCAATGCCAGCAAACTCGAGAACTGTTTCGTGGGCGAGGCCTGCAAGATAGCTGATGGTTTCACTGCCGAGAACAGTCTCTTCTTTGCCAATTGCTTCATGAGCAACGGCGAGGCATGTGCTGCTTTCTGCGGTCCGTTCTCCGCATCGCACCATAAGAGTTCGCTCCTCATCGGCGGCATGTTCTCTTTCTACAATGCCGGCTCGGGCACAAACTTCTCGAATCATGCCTACAAGATGGGGCCTATGCATTGGGGCGTGCTTGAAAGAGGCACGAAGACTGCCAGTGGTGGTTACATCCTGATGCCTGCCAGAATTGGTACCTTCAGCGTCTGCTTCGGCAAACTTATGCACCATCCCGATACCAGGAAACTGCCCTTCTCATATCTCATTGCCTATGGCGACGACATGTACCTCGTGCCGGGACGCAACCTCACTACTGTCGGGCTATATCGAGACATACGCAAATGGCCGAAACGCGACAAGCGTCATAGCAAAGGCAAGAACTCCATCGTGAACTTCGACTGGCTCTCTCCCTTCTCAGTTGGCGGCATAATGGTGGCAAAGCGGACGCTCGAAGCACTCAGAGAGGTGTCAGGCGATGTGGAGACCTACAACTTCCACGACTACGTCATCAAGAACTCGTCGCTCAAGAAAGGCATCAAATACTACGACATCGCCCTGCGAATCTACATGGGAGCGGTCATGAAGAGGCATCGCCTGGAACGTCCCGTCTCGTCTGTCGGCACAGGGAAATGGAGCGACCTCAGCGGCATGCTTATTCCTTTGAGCGAGGAGAAGCGCATCGTCGATGCTATAAAGGATGGCTCACTCAATAACATCCATGACATCCGCGAAGAGTTCGTTCGCGCAAACGACAACTATGCCGAGTACAGATGGGCTTGGAGCTATCGTCTCATCTGCGAGTATTATGGCATAGACGAAATAACGGAAGAGACGGCAAAGCAGGTTCACGAGGACTACGTGACAGCCCGTCGTGCATGGATTGCCGAGATTCGCAAGGATGCGCAGAAGGAGTTCGAGCTGGGCGACATAGACCAGAGCGTTCTCGACGACTTCATGGCTCAGCTCGATCAGGAGACCGACTGGGAGAACTTGAGGTACGACATGTAGCTATCCGCTACTGTTTCTTTATTTCCCAAAAAGCAATGGCGGCAGCATTACCTACGTTAAGGCTGTCCACGCCGTTGTGCATCGGAATCTTCACAACGAGGTCGGCGGCATCGATGACGGCGTCGGGCAAGCCATCACCTTCTGTTCCCATGATGAGGGCAAGGCGTTTCGTCTGCTTTAGCTTCGGGTCGTCTATGCTGATATCATCTTTCCTGAGAGCCATCGCAGCAGTCGTGAAGCCCATCTCCTGCAGCTTATGAATGGTGCCGACGGCTGTCCCGTCTTCTGCATCAAGCCAAGTCCATGGCACAAGAAACACGCTTCCCATCGAGACGCGAACAGCTCTGCGATTCAACGGGTCGCAGGAATCGCGCGTCATCAATACGGCATCTATGCCGAGGGCGGCTGCCGAACGGAAGATGGCACCGACATTTGTCGTATCGCAGACACCGTGAAGGACGACAATTCGATGCGCGTCCCGGCAGATTTCCTCTGGTGGAAGAGCTTTTGGACGCCGCATGGCACAAAGCACGCCGCGCGTCAAGGTGTAGCCCGTAAGCTGCGCCAAGAGTTCACGACTGCCGGTATAGACGGGCATATCGGCAGGACATCTTTCTATTATACCACGGGCGTCGCCCTCGATATGCTTGCGTTCGCAGAGCAGAGAGACTGGTTCGAAGCCTGCATCAAGCGCCACGCCAATCACTTTCGGGCTTTCGGCAATGAAGAGACCCTTGGCCGGCTCGAGTCTGTTGCGCAGTTGAGCCTCCGTTAGCGTGCTGTAGGCTTCCAGCTCCTGACATTCCAAAGAAGTTATTTCTATCTCTTTCATCTAACGATTCTCTTCTTTCCATTAATGATGAAGACACCCTGACGGAGGTCACGAGCCGTGATGCGTCGGCCTTGCAAGTCGAAGATAAAGTCATTAGAAGCCTTGTGATCCTTCAGATCTGTTAGGCCATCCGGACTATCCACCACAAGCTGGACGCTGACGATGGGACTCCACTCGCCATCCTTATTACTGATGGCTCGCAGCGTGATGGTGTCCGGCAGATGCATGGCAGCCAGTTCCTCGCCAATGTTATCACCTTCGGAATAAGGCTTGGCGGTAGGCGAAAGGGCTCCGGCATCGTTTTGGAACCAGTTGACCGGCTCGCTGCCATCGAGCGTGTAATAGATGTTTTCGCCAGACAGAGTCAGCGAACTTTCCGTACAATAATGCTGAAGTTCGTAACCGATCTCAGTGTCATCGACAAAGATGGCGGGTGCCTCGGCATTGGGGAACCAGCCTTTTTCGCGAAGTTGCTTGATGAGATTGGCCGTTCGGACTGGGAAATACTGCTTCAGCAACCGCTGACGTTCAGCCGCAAAGGCGCCGTCGGGCTTATAGAGCGAACCCTTCGATTGGTAAGGATGCACGTCTCGGCGATAGTCGCCCCAGCGTGCAGCCTCATCCCACAAAGGGAGTTCGATGACGCCATACAGGCTGTCCCAGGTTGCAAGGGCTGATTCGGGAGTAAGCGGACCGCCATGCGTGAGTGCGCGCTGTGCTTCTTCGTGGAAGCGATGGGCAAAGATGCCTTGCTTCATCAAGCGGTTCAGGAAGCCGGTTGGGCAGCCGCGATTGTTCTTCGAGGTAAGGTTTTCGGTAGGCGAGACGAGGATGTTTTCCGTATCCCAGCAGAGGAACCGGAAGCCCTCGTCGTCCCAGTAACGGTTCCTAAAGGCGTACCAGTTGTGATGATCCCAGTCGGTGTTGCCGCCATAAAGGTTGATGAGCATGTAGCGAATGAAGTTATCCACCTCGAGCAGCTTAGGATATTTCACGTTTGGCTTGCCGTCGCTGCCACACCCGACCAGATGCATGTAGCTTTTATGGTTGGGGAGTTCGTAGATGAGGTCGGCCATGGCGTTCCATGCATCAATATCTCCGCACGTGGGAATTGCGGCATGATACTGACCGGCGCCGCCATCCACTTCCGTCACATCCCAGTCCCCGTCGTCTCCTCCGAAGTTAGCCGCACAGAAATCATCGTTTATGCGTTCGCACAGATTATACATGCCCCAGTAAAGGCCATTGAGGAAGAGGTGAACATACTGTCCCGTGCTGATGGGTTCGCCCATCTTCGCCTGCGTTTCCCTTGCCCAAAGGTCGCGAGCATATTGTGCCTTGTTGCGCTGCGCATTATCCCAGTGTTGCCAGGAGTAGCCGAAGAAAGTACGAAGAACGAGTGCATTGAACTTCTTCGGACCACGCTCACCAAAGACACGATACTTGAGTTTCTTAGGTCCATAATCACTCTTGAAGTGCAGACGGAAAGCATGTTTCGGGTTCTTCTCGGGCAGTCTGCCGTGTCCGCCATGCAGCTTCAGGGCACAAGAAACCGTGAGGTCGTGATTGTCCTGACCGCCTATCAACTCGAAGCTGACGGGGCGCTCCCACCCTCTTCCTGTGCCGTCTCCAACGGGACAACCGGTATAGATGTAGATGCCGCCTGTTATCGAGTCGGCTTCTCGGTTGAAGAGGTTGTCCTTGTCGGTAACGAGAGAGACGATGGGAAGCTTGGTGATGCCCTCGGTAACGTAGGCGGCATAGGTCTCGTTGCTAGTTATCTCGGGGTCCATCTCGTAGTCGGCGATGGCTGTTCCCGATATTTGGCAGTACTTGCCCCAGTACTGCGGATATCCGTAAGGCTTGTTGCCTTGCGTCAGAAGGCTTTTCGGGAAGATGTAAGAGGCTGTCGCGACGTCGCTCCAAATGGTGTCCTGAACAAGACTTGCCGTGCGGATGACCATCGTGGAACTGACGTTGAGCGAGCCGTCATAGAGTTGCCCTTTCACCCTCGGGTCGCTGCCGTCGTCGGTATAATAGAGTATGGAACCTGGAGTGGGCGAGGTAATATAGAGCCGGAACCCTTCGTAATAGATGCCGTGGGGCATGCTGAAGGTCGGAGCTTCTGCGCGAACCGCTCCGATTGCCAGCAAGCATGACAACAGACACACTATAAACCTCATTGACTTCACGCTTTGTACTATTTTGCCCACAAAGGTACAATTATTTATCCAAACTTTGCAATTTTGTAACGAAAAAAGCGAAGAAAATCAACTACATTAGTCTAGTTAGCAGACTTAACACGCCTAAACGACAAACTTAACACTGCTAAACGACAAACTTAACACTGCTAAAAAACAAACTAAGCACTGCCTAATTGCACAACTTAACACGTCGAGTTTGCACATGCATGCTAAAGGGATTTTCAACGCCCTATAGAGGAGTGAGTAACGCCCTATAGGGGAGTGAGCAACGCCCTATAGGGGAATGAGTAACGCCCTATAGGGGAATGAGAGGGGCACCATTCTTCATTTATCTGTCCTCCGGCATGCTCTTGCCCGTGAGGAGTGTTCCGTCGCCTGCCATACCCTCGGCCCTGACGCTGAGATGCGTTTGCTTTCCGTTGCCGTAGAAGCGGAACTCGGCCTTGCCGGCATCGTCAAGCTGCAGATCCGGGTTCCAATAAAGGGTGCGACGATAGTCCTTCACGGTCGGCAAAGGCTTCTGCGAATAGTCGGGCTGGTAGAACTCTTCGGGAGCGGAATAGCCCGGCAGAACGTAACGGCGGTCGCGCGAAGTGGCACGTTGCGAGTCGTTCTTGTCGATGAGGTGAAGGTCAACAGTAACAATGGGGATGTCCTCGCCATCATAAAGCGAATTGCCTTCGCGACGGGGGCTGTAGTCGGTGTAGATATAGACCTTCCCCAAGTTCTTCAGCAGGTTATATTTCTCCTTCTCGCCAGTTGATATGTTGAACGTCTCGACAGGCATAGTGCCATCCATAGCGCCGCCGATGCTGGTGCGGCCATGTTCTGCAACGGACTGACTTGCCTCCTTCTTGCCATCGATACGAAGTTCGAGGACGTAGTCGCGCGACAGGTTCATGTCGCCGATATAAGTGCGCGAGATGTCACGAACGAAGCGGTTGTAGCCGTAATAGACGCCCGGACAGAAGCCTGCATCACAGGTCTCGTTGAAAGCCTGGTAGGCGTCGATGACGTAGGCGGGCTTCGTGGGGTCGAACTTACCCAGCCGAGCGCGCTTGATGCCTATTGTCACTTCGTCGAGCAGACGCGAGCCGTCCATCACCCAATCTGGGGCTATGACCGAACCCTTCGGTGCTTCTGCCAAATGGCATTGGTACCAGTCGTACGGCTTGACGAAGCGCGGGAAGAAAGGCTGCAGGCGGACATAGAACTCAGGATAGTTAAGGCGGTCGTTACGATCCGTGCTGGGATACTCCCAGACATGTGTCTTACCCTTCCACTTGGTACTGTCGCTTGCCGCAAGATGGAAGATGCATCCCTCGTAGAAGCGTGGCGAAGGAATGGCGAAACGGTGCTTCTCGGTCGTCATCACGCCGTCGATTCCCTGCTCAGCCCCAGGCTTGGCGAAGCGTGCCTTTACGAGAAGTTCCCGCTTCAGCTCGCTGTCGGTCTGAGTGAAGCGTGCCAGTTCATCTCGGGCAGTAGTGACCTCCGGCCCTGTCGTCTCGTTGAGTTGGCGGGTTGCAGTCACCGTACCGGCATCCTCGGCTTCCCTCGCATCGCTATCCATATTGGTTGCCTCCTGCGTGTCGCCTGTCAGGCTGACGGCATCGGCTGCATTACTGCCGGCACTCACCGAGATGAAGTTGTCGGCAAACTGCGATTCCTGTTCGCTGGCCATATACTTGTTGACCTCGCCCACAAGGAGTGGCGTCTGCTCGGGCTTGTGGTTGAGCACGAAAGCGCCAGGCTCGGTCATCGTGTGCCAGTCGTAACGACGCCAGCCTTGAATCATCAACAGGAGGTCCAGAGCACGGTTGTGCTCCTCATCATCCGCCTCAAAGAAATAGCCCGGGTTCTCCACGAAGCCACGTATCTCGCTGGCCAGAAGCATCTCCGTCAGGATGTTGCCGTTGTCGTAAAGGTACTCGCTATGTGTTGCGTCACAGACAGAGACGCTGACCGTAGCGCCAGGCTTGCCGCCTTCCACAGCAACATTGGCTGGAGCGAAAGGTTCCAACGGCTGTTTGCCCAAGCCATTGAAGCGAAGATTGCTTGGCGCAAAATCATCTTTACGGCAGAAGAAGAGTCTGTCCGCATAGACACGCCCTACATTATTATATATAGTAACTTGGCAGACACCTGTCTTCAGCTTCGACTCATCAAGGGCGAGTGTGGCTGAACTGCCTGCGGGAATGGTCTGGAAGTCAAGCATCACGCCGTCGTGCATCACAGTCATACCAAGCTCTTCGCTGGCCGCGCTGCCCGCTGCCTTGACCTCTATTTGTCTGTTCCCCACCCCATTATTCACGACTTGCAGTGCTACGCCATCCACATCGGGACTCGGAAGCTTTTCTTTCGTCGTGCCTTTCTTGCCGACATAGGTCGCGGTGTAAGTCTTGCCGCTCTGAGGCGTGAAGGTGAACGAGCCGCGACCTCGTTGCTCGACGTCTGCTTCGGCTACAACCGTACCTGAGCCTTCGGTCACCGTCACCTTGCCATCCAAGTGAAGCCCCTCATTGCTTGTGGCTTCGAAGGCTACCCGATTAGGCACACCAGCCACAATGTTTCCACCTTCGGGGAAGAGTTGCAGCCGTGGTTTGGGAGACGTCTCATCTATCTTCGACAGGCGACGAAGCGGGCGAAGGGTCATCTCGTGGAAGAAGTCGCCTGGCTCCTTAGGCTTATCAAAAACAGGGAAGACGCGACTGTAAAGTTTCTCATAGTCCTGATAATACTCCTTCGCCATGCGTTTATTAAAGAACCATTGCTCGGAGACCTTGTTGTGAGGATGTTCCGTAATGCCCCAGTTGAGTTGCCAGCGCGTGTAGGCTCGCAGCTCGTAATAGCCTCCGTAGAGTGTATCTTGCAGGACGAAACTTCCATGCACCTGTCCGTTCCGCAGCTCGAGCTGTTGCCGCTCTACAAGGTAGCCGTCCTGATTCAACAATTCCGCATAGAGGACCCCGCTCAATCGGCTCGGCGTGCCTGTATCGCTACGACGCACGTATGCCTTGTAATATATCGTATCTCCAAGGAAATAGCACGTGTTGTCCATGTGCACAAAGACCTGTTCCTGCGGAATTGACTTGCCAAAAGCGCCCAGGCGCTCAGCCCAACCTTCGAGTGTAGTAGGCTTAGATGACGTCTGAGCCGAGACGAAGGAGATTAAGACAGCAAGAAAATAAGAAAAGGAGAAAAGGCGTCTCATATTATCCTATGTTTTGTACGATTTCGTGAGCAAAATTATAAAATAATTCTCAATTATGAATTATGAATTATGAATTATTTTATATCTTTGCACACAAAACAACCTATAAACTGATAAACTATGGATGCAAAACTAACAGCTATCGTAGGCCGCTTTGCCTACGAAGGAACCATCAGCGAGATTAAGCCGCTGGGCGAAGGACTCATCAACGACACCTATAAAGTTAAGACTGCCGAGGCGGACAAGCCCGACTACGTGCTGCAACGCGTCAACCACAACGTCTTCCCCGATGTGGACATGGTGATGCGCAACATCGACGCAGTGACCACACACATCCGGAAGAAGCTTGCCGCAGAAGGAACACCCGACATCGACCGACGCGTCCTGCGCTTCATCCCTGCAAAGGACAGCGACAAGCTCTACACCATTATGGACGACGGCACATACTGGCGCCTTATGGTCTTCATCGACAACGCCATCACGAAGCAAGCCGTCAATCCCGAAAGCAGTCGCGCCGCAGGTCGTGCCTTCGGTAATTTCCAGGCAATGCTTGCCGACATACCGGTTCAGTTGGGCGAGACCATCAAGGACTTCCACAATATGGAGTTCCGCCTCGAGCAACTCCGCGATGTCATCAAGCGCGACCCGGCTGGTCGTGTAAAGGAAGAACGCGTGCAGAAGATGCTGGCAGAAATAGAGAAGCGTGCCGACGAGATGTGCAAAGCCGAACGAATGGGCCGCGAAGGAACGCTGCCGAAGCGCGTCTGCCATTGCGACACGAAGGTCAACAACATGATGTTCGACAAGCAGGATAACGTGCTTTGCGTCATCGACCTTGACACCGTGATGCCCAACTTCATCTTCTCCGACTACGGAGATTTCCTCCGCACCGCTGCCAACGAGGTTGCCGAGGACTGTCCCGAGATGGACAAAGTGCAGTTCCGCATGGACATCTTCAAGGCCTTCACGGAAGGTTACCTTGAAAGCGCCAAGAGTTTCCTCCTGCCTGTCGAGATAGAGAACCTGCCCTACGCAACGGCCCTCTTCCCCTACATGCAGTGCGTTCGCTTCCTCTGGGACTACCTGAGCGGCGACAAGTACTGGAAGTGCCAGTATCCCGACCACAACTTCGTCCGCGCCAACAACCAGCTGCACCTGCTCCTGAGCATCGAGAAGAGCTATCCCGAGATGCAAGCCTTCATTGCTTCCGTGTTGAAGGGTTAGTGGTTAAGGGTTAGAGATTAACGTTAAGGCAAAAGAAAAGCCCCTTTCTAGGAGAGAGGGGCTTCTTTGTTTCTATCAGCTTTCGCGCTAAACTGTAAACTGTAAACTGTAAACTTTACCTTTACCAGATGTCCTCGGGAAATTCGGGATTGTCAAAGACTTCCTTCGGACACCACTCCAGATAATCGACGAAGAGCTGCTTTTGCGTAAAGTCAGGCTGCACAGTCTTGAAACGCATGTAATAGACAACGTCGGGCGACATGGTTTCGCGCACCACGATACGGCGGGTCGCACCAGCATTCATGCGGTTTGTTTCGGTGCCACCAGCACTTGCCACGATGTACTTCGGCCCTTTCATGAAGCCGTTATTACGCATCTTCTTGTCCACCTCGGCATTGTAGTCATCGTCTTCCGTATCCTTTTCCCAGCCGAGCATATTGTTCTCGCTGTTACCACCCAATTGCATATTGACGGGAATGCCTTGGGGCACGAGTTGATCCTTGCGAGAGCCCCAATAAACCTGACAAATGCCTCGCGTTCCGCTATAGGTAGAGACGCCCATTCGTATCTCGTAAACACCGGTCATAGGCACAGGAGGCAGCGTGATGGTAATGTCATAGACGCCCTCAGCCAACAGCTCATCGCCCTGATAGTTTGGCCAACTTTGGTCACGTCCGCTCAGGAGCATGAAGTTGGTTCGCTTGCTGTTGACGGTAACATTCTGGAAGTATTGCTTGTCTGGATCGCTGGAGAAGTACCAGATGGCATCGGTCTTGCTGACGAGTCGCATATCGTTGTTCATCGCCTCGGGCTGCAGTTCCCAGGCATCGTAACGGAGGCGTTGCTTTGCAAGCTCGCTGCGAACGCGGTCTGTATAAGCAAGAGGTGCATGAATCGGATAAATGACTGCATTGATGAGCTTAATAATGCCTGAACTCTCATCTGTCTTAATCTCTATACCTCTATTCTCTTCGGAGCATTCCTTTTCGTGATAGTCTTCCTGGCGTCCGTTGTTGAGCTTGGGGAAGCGATTCAGGTATGGCCCTCCGCTTTCTGCGCTCTCCCAGATGCGCAGCAGGCGACGCTTGCCCATCGTGACATAATGTGCCCAGACAGGTATCACAGGAGCCTGGTTCTTATTCTTATAGTTGTAACCACGTTCGTTGTAATGCAGAGCCAGTTTATCGACGGGAATGCGTTGTGGCAACAGGTGATAGGTAGTAAATTGGTTGAGCAGATTGTTCTCTTCCGTATAGTTGTCATCGTTGATGGCATCGGGATAGTAGCCCTTGTTCTCCGCCCAGTTCGCAATATCACTCAAGGTAATGTCCTCGCGGTCTTTGCTCAGTTCTGCTTCCCAGAAGTCGTCGGTCTCTGCAAAGAGAGTATAGCCGTACTTTCGATGTTCGGGAGCTGGTATCTCCCAGCCGCGTAGCTGCCATGCGAAACTCGGGAAGGCTCCGGTCTTGTACAGCTGTTCGTAGCGTTCGTCCTTCACCTGAGAGAGCGAATCGACCAATCCGCAAGCCTCCACGAGCTTGGCCATAATGCTCAGATTACTCTCGGGATCGAGGGTGAACTTATGCAGCGTGCTGCCCAGCGTCTCGTTGCTTGGGTTGATGACATAGCCCACTTCATGGATGAAGCCGTTGATGGCTTCGATGTCCCTGTTCTTCTTCGAGACGGGACAGATGCCGTCGATGCTGCAACTGTCGAGGTCTTTCTTGTCGTAGGTGACGCTGATTTTGCGGTCGGCCATCGTATTGATGTCGAACTCCTCGTTTGTCTTGGGGAACTCAGGCGAGATGTATGTCTTCTCTTGTTTCGTGCCGTCCAGGATGCTGTTGAGCACAAGCACAGCCCGGATGCTGTCCAAAGTTCTCTCATCCGGGAAGGAATTCCAGTCAGCTTCGGGGATAATGCCTTTGATGACGAGCGAGTCGAGATACTTCTGAATGGCATCGTTCGTCGGAGCGAAACAAGTGTAATAACCATAAGCCGTCATGAGCTGATAGACACTCGTCTCGCTGACGTCGCTCACCTTCTGTTCCTTTAGCAGACGCACATATTCGCTAAACTGTTCATGGTCTTCCAAGTAGCTGGCGATAGTACGTTCTCTGAACACATATCTGGCAGAGGTGTCAACGTCTTCCGTGCAGCCAACGAATATTGCGACTGCAAGCACAATAAAACAGATCCATTTATGAAGCTTCATAATCTCTAAATCTTTTCACCCACTGACTTCTGTTGTCAACGCCCCAATATACTGGGACTTTGTACGCCTGATAAGACTCGAACTTACACGCCTCTCGGCACCAGATCCTAAGTCTGGCGTGTCTACCAATTCCACCACAAGCGCATAATACCGCCACAAAGTTACACTTTTTTAACCAAACAACAAAGAAAACATAGAAAAATTTGTTAAAAGTAGTTAACTTCGCATAACATTTAGCCTTTTCTAACGTTATTAGGGTGTATGGAGCACACAGAGTTCGAACGTTTGGCACACATTCTGCGCTCAAGGGCGAAGCAGATCGGGCTGAGTTTCTTCAAGGAGGAAGAGGCGGCCGAGGATGTTGCGCAGGAGACCATCATAAGCCTTTGGAAGGCTTGGGGCACTTTGTCCTCGCCTTTGGAGGCTGAGAGGCTGGCCATCAGAATAGCCAAACACGAGTGCATCAACGTGTGGCGGAGGGAGCAGCGGCGACCTCATTCACCACTCACCACCAGTCACGAAGTCACACTTCCCGCTTCGGAGGAAGGCCAGACGCTCGAAGAAAACGAACTCAAAGCTGCCCTACACAAAGCCACACAAACGCTTCGACGCTCCGAACAACGGCTCTGGCGGATGTTTGCCGAAGCACAGATGGACACACGCGAAATAGCGATTGCGACAGGCATCAACGCCAGAACAGTCAGCGCGATGTTGAGTCACGCACGCGGACATATATATAATGTACTAAAAGAAGGAGGATACATTGATGGATAAAAAACTACTCATAGACAGTTATCTCGAGGGGAAACACCCGATAGAGCAGGAGAAGTGGGAACTGCCAACTGAAAGCGAACTCGACCGCGACGAGGCACTCTTCGACGCTTTGCTGGCCGAAAAGAGGAATGGCCCTCGCTTCACGAGGTCGATGGGAAAGGCTCTTCTGGCAATTGCCGCAATCTTGATTGCAGTTGTAGCACTCTTCACCTGGTGGAACTTCAAGCCTCAGCAACCCACGCAGCTCGCCGAAAAGACAGAAGAACCTGTCGAGCAGAAAGACGCAACTAAGGTCATCGAAAAAGATAACGTGGATAAATCGCAAACTAAACACGTGAAGTTGGCCAACTTAACACGTGAAGTTGACAAAGTTAACGTGCCACGTTCGAAGACGACCCGAGTGAAGCCTGTCGAAGAGCCTCAGCCCCAGACCGAAGCCGTCGTGCTTGCCTCTGCCGCAGACAGTCTCTACTACTACCTCACGCAACTCGAAAACCAGATGGGCGACTGCCGAGACAGCTCCTGCCTGGCAGAGCTGACGGGCCTCATGCGAGCCGACGAACGCATCAAGGACTTGGTGAACAAGATCATCCACAAGCAGGTGGAGACCGCCTACCAAGAGGAATACCTCGTAGATACCACAACACGTTACATCCCATTATGAATCACACAAAAACACATACCACTATGAAAAAGATTTCACGACTCAGCATTTTGCTTCTCGGCTTGTTCCTGGCCTTGCCGCTCAAAGCGCGATTGGTTCGCACGAGCCACATCCAAGAAGCCATCATGAGCTTTTTGAAAGACAAAAGCACGACAATCATCGAAGGCTCGTATTCTATGATAACTTTCCCGCCTACAGACTTCCCGAAGGACAGCACCATGTCTGTGAAGTTCACCTGTAAAGATGCAAAGCCTTTGAAGCAACTTGTAAAGCTGTTCGAGGAGCAGTGGTACTTAGCGGAAGACTACCGCATCCACAAAGGTCCGGGCGGTGAAGCGACACGCGGGCTAAGGTCATTCATAGGGCCGAAAGGCAAAGGACGTGGCGTCGTCTGCGTGTTCACCGTCTGCCAGAACGCGAGGCTGCTTATCTTTAATGTGAAGCCGGACGGACTTCTGCAAGCTTTCATCCTGCAATGGGACGACCTGCCAACCGGAGCAAAAAATGGCTACATCACACAACATCTTGGTTACGATATGGGAATCGTCGAGATTGAACAGGGAGAAGACGAAATCACGATGGACAGCGTCCGCACAGCCATTAAGGTTGGCGAAACGGTGAAGAACAATCCGAAGCAGGAAATCGACACGACTTATATTGACGGCAAGTGGGCCGTCAGCGCGAAGTATCATCGGGATGTCCTGCGGGCAATGGACCACGTCAGCGACTACTACGACGATTTACCAAGCCTGAGCAACAAGATTAATGAGCTTGTGAGACTCAGCAAAAAAGCCAGCGAAACGGAACTCGCCTCGATTGGTTTCGCCCTGAAACGCGAGGCCTCGCGCTACGAACGACTCCTCACACCCGAAGAATACGCGTTGATTTGGAAGGGACTCTACGCCATGGAGACCAAGGCAAAAGGCTGCGACCCACAGATACAAGACTATTTCAAGGCTTCGGAAAGCATCCTCAAGGGCAAGGTCAACGAGTCTGTCCGGCTGGAATACCACGACACGAAGCGCCATCAGTTCCTTCGCGACATCGGTTTCACCGTGACGAAGAACGACGGCGGACGTTGGTACTATGCCGTCTCGGGCAAACACTACACAGGCAATCCCGAGCTGGAGTACCTCGATGCTTGTGCCGACGAGGACGGCGTACTGAGATACACGGCCGAACACAAAGAGACGAACCTCAAGCCGGGCATCTACAAGTTGACCGCCGCAGGACGTACCTCCTTTAGCGGCAACACGGGAGCTTTCATCTTTGCAAAGGCCGAAGACCTGTTCTTGAAAAAGATTCCCGCCTGCGACGACCGCGGAGGCGACATCTGGAGGGATGCTGCGATTCGCGTCAAGGAAGCAGACGAGAAGGGACAACAAATATCGCCCAGCGACGTCCGCATCGCTTTGGCAAACGGCGGAATGGGTTACGGCTGGAGCAAAATCGAGATAAATAACATTATTGTCCGTGACGGCAAACTCACCTACGGCGTTTCCTGCGACAAGGACCTCACGGGCCGTCTCTTCACGGGGCGTTGGCTCTCGGCCGTCGATTTCGTCCTCGAAAGGACAGGCGACCTGCCTGCAAATGAACAATAGAACATGTTAGTTTGGTTTCAAAAGTTAATAAATGGCGCCTTCCTGCTGTTGCATCGCGAGATGCGGCAGCAGATTCCTGTTGATTTAACAGGTCTCATTCGTTGCATATACATGTACGTGCAATTGCATTTACATGTACGTGCAATTGCAACTACATGTATATGCAATCGACTTCACAGCACATCTCTGGCAACAAGACTAATGAAATAAGACAATGAAAAAGGTAATCTCAATCATCATGGCAGCACTCATGAGCGCTGCATCCGTGGCTCAAGTGAACCCCAAGATAAACCAGCTCTTTGAAGAACTCAAGCAAACGAAAGGAGCACTATATCCCACGACACCATCCATCATAAAGAGAGGAGGGATGGACAACTTTGACAATCATCCGCAGCTGGACTACTCCCTGCAACTCTTCTACAGGCCAGACTTAATACGGGGCAGGCAAGACAGTCTTTTCGTTGATAGCGTGCTGCGAGCAGATAAGTCCTGCTTCGACAAACGAATGAAGGCGATCCGTCGCACCGTTTCTGAACTGCAAAAAGTGGCTCTGGACAGTCTTCATTACGAAAGTCACAAAGGCGGCAAGGACACAATCGTCTGTTCCTTGAACTTCTGTCGCGACACCACACGAGTCCACAAATACAGCGACGACAAGTTCTCTTACTTTTACTCCGACGAGTTCCTTGACTTCGTCCTCGAATCAGGGAAGCAGGAAGGTACCTTCGAAGGGCGCTTCCGTTATACCGTCACCCTGCCTGGCAACGGTTTATCTTCCAACACATATTCATGGGGAGACATGATTGACGACATCGAAAGCCTGATGAGCAAACACAGCATCAGTCATCGGAATTCCTTCTGGCAGCACGACGATGCATATTCCCACGCTGTCTGGGATGATGACGAGTCAGAAGACAGGAAAGCATGGATGAATATTGTCAACTATGGAGAATATGCTTACGCGGGCGTGACAGAAGCAAAGATCTATTCTTTAACTGAAGACCAGAAGCAGCTCGCCCAGCAGTTGCTTGCTGCCATCGATAGTATGGCACAAAAGTTTACCGATAGCCGGCAGAGCAGATACTACGAATATCACTATGGCGCATCTTTTGAAAGGGGTCCTTCCATAATGCTGGCTGTCTATACTCGCCACATCTCGGAAACCAGCTCAATACAGGTGCGAGCTGCCAACCACGGCTATCACTTCCTCGTTCTCAATACCAGAGGCGTAGAATGGATTCCCACCGAATGGTATAGCCTTAAGTCCTTCGTGAATGGCAAGAAAACTTACTTCGAAGGCATGGCACCCAAGGAATAGCATCTTTAAGAATCTTTAACGCCATTTCGCGTTATATTTTGCGAGGCTATGCGTTTAATATAATAGAGTTAAGAGTTAAGAGTTAAGAATTAAGAGTTAAGAGTTAACGCGACATAATGAACAAACTCATCATCGCCTTCCTGCTCGCCCTCTTCAGCATGGCGACTTACGGCCAGACGGACTCGACAAAGACGAAGAAGCGAGACCTAAGTGTCTATGCCTCTGTTGCTGACCACTTGACGCATGACGGCATCGACAGCCTGAAAGCGACACTCCTCCGTGCTGCCGACAGCAGTTTCGTCGATACAGTTCACGTTGAGAGCTATAAATACGACGACAAGCTTCACACATACGCCGTAGCTAGCATCAAAGAGGCGGGCAAGTACCTGTTGCGCCTCGAAGCAAAGGGCTATCAGACACGCTTTGCTCCCTTCGACATCCAGAAGATGTACAAGCGCGAAAGCTACCGCGAACTGAAGCCCATCTACCTGCATCGAGCCAAGAAACAGCCCACCTCAAGCCTCGGGGCTCTCGACTCCACCACCATCATGGATGAGCTTGTGGTGAAGGCCACGAAGCTGAAATTCTACATGGACGGCGACACGCTGGTCTATGACGCGGATGCCTTCTCGATGGCAGAGGGGTCGATGCTCGACGCGCTCATCAAGAAGCTGCCGGGCGTGGAGCTTCATGGCGGCGGAGAGATAACCGTGAACGGCCGCAAGGTGGACGCCCTGCTGCTCAACGGCAAGGACTTCTTCGACAGCGACCGCGAGTTGCTCCTCGACAACATGCCGTCCTACATGGTGAAGGACATCCGCAGCTACGAGCGGACACCCGACAACGTGAAGGGCACCATTCGCGAGAAGACGACACAGAAAGAGATGGTGATGGACGTGCGACTGAAGCGCGACTACAACACGGCATGGCTCGCGAATGCGGAAGGCGGCATAGGCAAACGCTTCGGCAGTCAGGAGGATTTCGGAGAGACGACGAAAGCCCCACCCTTCCTCGGCCGAGCCTTTGCCATGCGATACTCCACGAACTCGCGCATCGCACTCTTCGCCAACGTCAACAACCTGAGCGACTACCGCACACCAGGCGAGAAGGGCGAGTGGTCGCCACTAAGACAGGAACGGGGAATCACGACGAGCTACACCTTGGGAGCCAACGGTCTCTACGAGAAAGGCGAGGACTTCCGTTATCAGGGTAGCATCAAGGGAACCTACGCCGACAGCAAAGAGGCCAACCACACTGCGAGCGAGACCTTCCTCCAGGGCGGCAACACCTACGGACGCTCGTTCTTCACGCGCCGCAGCTACGATGCTCGCCTGAACACAGATCATGAAGTACGTCTGCGAAAGCCTGGCACATTATGGGAAACCTTCAAGGACATATACTTCCATAACGAGGTTCGGCTGGAATACCTGCACTGGTCGAACTACTCCAACTCCGCGAGTGCGACGCTGGCAGAGGACGTGGCAGAGGGCTGGGGCAAGGCATGGATGGACAGCCTGATGACGCCATACGCAGGAAACCTCCTGCGCCGCTATGCCCTCAACCGCGACACATCGCGTCGGCACGGCACAGGTCGCCACATCGACATTAACGACTATGGCTACTTAAACGTCAGTCCTGCCCACAACGACTACATTGGCTTCTCGCTCAACTACAGCTATTACTTCCGCGACAGGTACGAAGATGTCTTCGAGCACTACCTGCTGGACTACCCGAAGACGGCAGCAGCTTCCGACTTCCGAAACCGTTATCGTCCCAATAAAGACCTCACGCACAACTTCGGTGTCACACCCGAGTTGTCTTTCGCCCTTGACCAGAAGCACCACCACAACATCGAGCTCTCCGACAGATTCTCTTATAGTAATAATGAAAGCAACCGAAGCCTCTACCTGCTGAACATGATGGAGGAATGGGCGAACACAGAGCTGCATCCTCTCGGTACGTTGCCTTCGACAGAGGAAATGCTGCGGACACTCGATGCCGACAACAGCCAGCGCTCGCACAGCAAGACCGTCAACAACTCACCAAGCATAGGCTATGGCTTCTATCACTACAGCGACTCAACAGGGACATCGAACAACTTCAACGCCAGCCTCTCGCTGCCCATCATCCATGAGACGCTCGACTACTGGCAGGGCACACAGGTCGATACCACAATGAGCCGCCGCACCACCAGTCTGTCGGCAAGCCTGTACTTCTCTCACCACCACAGAAAGACCAACCGAAACATTTGGGCCGGCTATCAGACAAACGTCTCGCAACCATCCATGCGCAGCCTGCTCAATATCCGCACCGACAGCGACCCGCTCAACATCCAACTCGGCAACCCCGACCTTCGCCCTTCGCGCAGCCACAGCATCTACGGCAACTATCGCGAGAAGCTGCGTCGAACCTTAGTCAATGCCTCGTTCAGTTTCGATGCCACACAAGATGCTGTTGCCACAGCCGTGCTCTACGACAAGCAGACTGGCGTGCGGACAAGTACGCCGCAGAACATCGACGGCAACTGGAACACCAACGCTTCTGCCGGCGTTGACTTCCCGCTCGACCACAAAGAGCGTCTTCGCCTCAAGCAGACATTCAGGCACAGACACAATCACAGCGTTGATTTGATGAACAATGCCCGAAGCGTCGTGGTCTCCAACTACTTCGACGATGAGCTTTCTCTCTCGTGGAAACCCACCGACAAGCTCGACCTCACGGCAAAAGGCGACCTGCACTATCAGCGTTCCACCAGCGCTCGGGCAGACTTCACGCGAATCAACGTCTTCGACTTCGACTACAGTCTTGCCGGACAGATTGAGTTGCCATGGAATTTCCAGTTCGCCACCGACCTGACCATGTACTCGCGCAGAGGCTATAGCGACGCGACGATGAACACCAACGAACTCGTCTGGAACGCCCGCCTCACCAAGCGACTCATGCACGGCAACCTGCTCTTGCAACTCGACGGCTTCGATATGCTCGGCCAGCTCTCGAACGTCCGCCACAGCATCAACGCGCAAGGCCGCACCGAGACCTTCTACAACGTCCTGCCCTCCTACGCCCTCTTCCACGTCACTTGGCGCTTGAACAAGAAGCCAAAGTCAGAGGAGAATAAGGAAATAAGAAAATAAGAAACAAGAAGGAAAAATGAAACAAGCAATCTTCACCGCACTCCTCGCCCTCGTTGCAGCGGCAGGGCAGGCACAAGAAATCAAAATGAATGAGCCTTCGATTAACGACTATCTGCCGTTGCTCAAGGACAAGGGTTATATGGCATACAGTTTCAACACAAAGAAATTAAAAGGCGTAGAAGTCGAGCCTGTAGTCATGGAATACGTAAAAGGCGAAGAACCGAAGAATGTCCTCAATTTCAATGTCACTATGACTCTTGAAAAGAAACTCATCATTGGTTTCAGACCGTCCGACAACGATTCGACAGCCGACTATCTCTTCTATTTCAACGAGAACAGGAGCTTTGGCAGTCGGCTCAAGCTAAAACCGATATTTGCCCCTGAAAGTCCTGAAGATAAGTGGTACATGTACCAGTCGCGTCCTTTTGAACTGACTGCACCATTTGAGAAAGGAAAGTTCATCCCGCTTGTCTTGTATGGCTCTTATTGGTACGAGCCTGCAAATGGTGGATGCCGCTTTTGTGGAGACAATGAAATCAAGCCCGACCTCTCATCGGACATCGTGAAACACATTCCACATTTCTTCGTCTTCGGCATTAAGATAAAGTAGAACGGCCTGCTTGCCCTTAGGCTTTATTCCGGATACTGTATCCTGGTGTGATAGACGGTGCGGAGGCGGGCACTGAGCACTTCTTTGGCTTCGGCTATCTCGCGGAAGGTGATGGCACATTCGCTGAAGCTGCCGTCGGCCACTTGCGCTCCGATGATCTTCTCCACCAATGCCGAGATGCTCTCTTCGGTGTATTCAGTCAGGCTTCTTGACGCGGCTTCCACGGCATCGGTCATCATCAGGATGGCTTGCTCCAAGGTCTGCGGCTTGGGACCGGGATAGGTAAACGGACGCGGGTCGAGCGAGGTCTGCGCCTTTTGTGCCAAGACGTAGAAGTACTTGGTGAGGCTCTTGCCATGATGCGTGGCAATGAAGTCGCGAACCACCGTTGGCAACTTGTAACGGTCGGCCAGCTTCAAGCCATTCTCGACGTGTTGAACGATGATTTGTGCACTCCTTTCGTACGACAATCCGTCGTGCGGGTTCTGCCCGTTCTGGTTCTCAGTAAAGAAGACGGCATTCTCGAGCTTGCCGATGTCGTGATAGAGGGCACCGGTACGGACAAGCTGTGCTCTGGCTCCCAGCCTGTTGGCCACTTCGGCTGCAAGGTTTGCGACCTGCAGGCTGTGGTTGAAGGTGCCGTTGGCTTCCTCGGAGAGACGTCGAAGCAAAGGATTGTTGACGTTCTGCAACTCGACAAGCGTCACGATGCTCGTGAAGCCGAAGATGCGCTCGATGGGGATGAGCAGCAGATAGACGAGCATGGAGAGCACGCCAGCCACCATTAGATAGATGTAGGGCCAACGACTCATCACTTGTCCGCCGTCGGCAGTGCCTCTCACGAACTCGAGGCAGAGATAGGTCAGCAAGGTGGCAAGGGTGACCCAGACTGCTGCACGGAAGAGCTCCGAGCGCTGGGAAAGTTCTCTCAGGGAATAAATGGCGACGAGTCCGGCTACGAGTTGCGTCACGATGAATGGGTAGGGTTGCGTCAGGACTATCGAAGAGGCAAGTATGGAGATGACGTGCGTGACAAAGGCCGTCCTGGAGTCGAGGAAGATGCGGAGCACTATCGGCAGCACGCAATAGGGCACGAGATAGACGCTGGCCCACATGTGCGCCATGATGGTATAGGTGATGATGGGGAAGATGAGGAAGAAGGTCATCACGAGCAATACAGTGCGAAGGCTGTCGAGATAGTCGCTTCGGAACTGCTGGAAATACAGCAGAAGCAGGATGACCAGAATGGTGGCAAAGACGATTCGACCTCCGAAGCGAGACAGACGTTCCTTGGCCGTCAGGGTGTGTTCCTTTTGATGTTGTTCCCAAGAACGCAAGATGCCCATCACTTCGTCATCTACTATCTGTCCGCGGTCCACGACTTTCTGTCCTTGCAGCACAACACCTTTGGTGCGAACCAGTCGGCTATCGACTTCCTGTCGCTGCTGAGCACTCTTATCGGCATCGTAAGCGAGGTTCGGCTGAACGTACTTCATGAGGTCGAGCCCATGCAGGCGGCTATGGCTGAAACGTGCGCTATCCTCCTCGTGGACGAGGTATTCGTAGGCGGTCTTCTCGGTAAAGATCTGGCTGAAACTGCGTCCGTCCGACTCATTATCGTGATAGACTCGCACCCTTTGCGGCTTCTCCGCCTCGAAATGCGACAGCTCCTCGCCCGAAAGGATGCCGATGGAATAGATGTGCTGAAGCTTTTCTCGCAAATGAGGCTGATAGTAATAGGGTGTGCCTTGCATGGCAAGCGAGTTGAAATCCTGCTTGAAGGCTTCCAGTTGCTTCTCCAGGACATCTACATCTTGCTGGAAATAAGGCTCGTAGAACTGCTTAAGGCTGTCCTGTTCGCGCAGGATTTGCTCTGCCGACTTCAGGATGGGGAAGCTGTCTTGCGCAATGAAAGCATCCTCTTCCCAAGGTTCGCCCTGCTGGTAATGGTAGGAAGCGCTGTTCCCTCGCGGCATGAAGATGACCAGAATGGCAATCGCGATGAGGGAGAAAAGCACGCGATAGAGGTAAGCCTTGAGGCTCAGTTTGTGTTTATGATTGTATCGGCTCATCTTTTCTAATTAAGAATTAAGAGTTAAGAGTTAAGAGTTAAGAAAAACTGTCATCAAGACAGTATTTCGTACGCAAAGTTACGAAATAATCCCTAATCTATAGCCCATAATCCAAAACTTTTTCGTACTTTTGCACAGAAATAGAAGAAGTGTCTTCCATAACTCTTAATTCTTAACTCTTAACTACATCATATGTCTGAACCTAAAAAAGTGCGTGTCCGTTTCGCTCCAAGCCCTACCGGACCGCTTCATATCGGCGGTGTTCGTACCGCGCTCTACAACTACCTCTTTGCCCGTCAGCATGGCGGCGACCTCATCTTCCGCATCGAAGATACCGATTCTGGCCGCTTCGTGCCTGGGGCAGAGGAATACATCATCGAGTCGTTCAAGTGGCTGGGCATCAAATTCGACGAAGGTGTGAGCTTCGGCGGACAGCACGGACCGTATCGCCAAAGCGAGCGCCGCGATATATATAAGAAGTATGTTCAGCAGCTTCTCGACAACGAAAAGGCCTACATCGCCTTTGATACGCCCGAGGAACTCGACGCAAAACGTACTGAGATAGAGAACTTCCAGTACGATGCAAGCACACGAATGCAGATGCGCAACTCGTTGACTCTCCCCAAGGAAGAGGTCGAGAAGCTCATCGCGGAAGGCAAGCAGTATGTGGTTCGCTTCCTGATTGAGCCGGGCCGCGATGTCATCGTGGACGACATCATCCGTGGCGAGGTTCGCATCAACAGCAGTATCCTCGACGACAAGGTGCTCTACAAGAGTGCCGACGAGCTTCCAACTTACCACCTCGCCAACATTGTGGACGACCACTTGATGGAGGTAACGCACGTCATCCGCGGCGAGGAATGGTTGCCAAGCGCACCTCTTCATGTTCTTCTCTACGAAGCTTTCGGCTGGGCAGACACAATGCCCCGCTTCGCACACCTGCCGCTCTTGCTCAAGCCTGTCGGCAACGGCAAACTCAGCAAACGCGACGGCGACAAATTGGGCTTCCCTGTCTTCCCCCTGGAATGGCACGACCCGAAGAGCGGAGAAGTAAGCAGCGGATATCGCGAAAAGGGTTATCTGCCCGAAGCGGTCGTCAACTTCCTCGCTCTGCTTGGTTGGAATCCCGGAAACGATCAGGAGGTAATGAGCCTCGACGAGATGGTGAAGCTCTTCGACCTCAGCAAGTGCTCGAAGAACGGCGCAAAGTTCGACTACATCAAAGCGGCGTGGTTCAACCACCAGTACCTCTTGAAGCAGCCCGACGAAGCATGGGTGCCCAGTTTCGACAAGGTGCTTCGCGAGCAAGGCATCACTTCAACACCAGATAAGGAAGCCGAAGTGGTCCGCATGATGAAGTTGAAAGTCATCGAATATACTGACGGACAAGGGCAGAAGCACAAGCGCAACATCAGCTTTGTCAGCGACCTTTGGCCTTTGACGCGCTTCTTCTTCGTCGCTCCGACTGGCTTCGATACGGAGGATAAGTTCGTGCGTAAGAACTGGAAGGAAGAGACAGGAGCCGAGATGCAACACCTCGCCGACGTTCTCGCCACGGTAGAGGACTTCACGGTCGAGGGCATGAAACCCGTCGTCGATGCTTGGGCAGAGCAAACTGGCATCAAGCCTTGGAACGCTTGGCGCATTTGCCTCGTTGGCGAAGGACAAGGTCCCGACATGTACGAACTGGCAGCTTTTCTCGGTAAGAATGAGACACTTAGCCGCATGAAGTTCGCCATCGAGAAACTAGGCTAAGGTAATTGCCAAACTTAACGTGTTAAGTTGCCCAATTTAACGTGTTAAGTTGGCAAAGATAACGTGTTAAGTTTAGGAAGATGACTGGGGAAGTTTGAAACTCCAGTTGAGATAAAGAAAAAGAGAGGCGCGATGAGCGTCTCTCTTTCTTGTTTTGTTCAAACTGGTTTGGCTTAGCCGAGGTAGGAGCGGAGCAGGCTGTTGCGGCTTCCAGCACGAAGTTTGCGGATAGCTTTCTCGCGGATCTGGCGGACACGTTCGCGGGTAAGGCCAAAGGTCTCGCCAATCTCTTCGAGAGTCATTTCTGGCTGGTTGTTGATGCCGAAGCTACGTTCAATAATCTGCTTCTCGCGTTCGTTCAGGACGCCCAAAGCACGGTCTATCTCGGTCGAAAGGCTTTCGCTGACCAAACCTTTGTCGGCCATAGGTGAATCGGTATTGACCATCACATCCAAAAGGCTGTTTTCTTCGCCTTCGATGAAGGGAGCGTCCACGCTCACATGACGGCCACTTGCACGCAGAGAGTCGCTGATTTTCTCAGGCAACTCGTTGACAAGTTCCGCCAATTCATCGGCACTCGGCTTGCGCTCGTATTCCTGTTCGAACTTTGTCATTGCCTTCGTGATCTTGTTCACGGCACTAACCTGATTGAGGGGTAAGCGAACGATACGGCTCTGCTCAGCGAGGGCTTGCAGGATGGTCTGGCGAATCCACCAAACGGCATAGGAGATGAACTTGAAGCCTCTGGTTTCGTCGAACTTCTCGGCCGCTTTGATCAGACCAACGTTGCCCTCGTTGATGAGGTCAGGAAGGGAAAGTCCCTGGTTCTGATACTGCTTGGCCACACTGACGACGAAGCGCAGGTTGGCTCGCACCAATTTGTCGAGAGCACGACGGTCGCCTTTTCGTATCCTTTGCGAGAGCTCTACCTCCTCTTCAACGGGAAGCAGTTGCTCACGTCCAATCTCTTGTAGATACTTGTCGAGCGACGCGCTGTCACGACTGGTGATGCTCTTTGTGATTTTAAGTTGCCTCATATACCTTAATGTTTCTTTCAAAGAATTAGCGGGCAAATATAGGACTTTTTCATAATATAATTAATGTAAAAGTGCTAAAAGATGTGAAAATGATGCAAAAACGCACAAACTTCTGCAATTTAGCCCTTAATTTTTCACTTTTCACTTTTCACTTTTCACTTTTTGTTGTACCTTTGCCTCGAAATATGACATTATAGTTCGCAAAAGGTTTAACACTAAAATAAAACTATTATGAGTACAGTAGCTATTATCATTATTGCGGTCATCGTACTGCTTGTTCTTTGGGTTATTGGCATCTACAACAACCTGGTAACTCTGCGCAACAATCGCGAGAATGCCTTCGCTAACATCGATGTTCAGTTGAAGCAGCGTTACGACCTCATCCCTCAACTCGTGGCTACCGTGAAGGGCTATGCCGCTCACGAGAAGGAAGTGTTTGAGAAGGTGACTGAGGCTCGCACTGCAGCTATGAGCGCAACTAACATCAACGACAAGATTGCAGCAGAAAAGGAACTGACAAACGCTATGCTCAACCTTCGTGCTGTTGCTGAGGCTTATCCCGACCTGAAAGCCAACCAGAACTTCATGCAGCTCCAGACTGAGATTAGCGACATCGAGAACAAGCTTGCAGCCGTTCGTCGCTACTTCAATAGTGCTACGAAGGAACTCAACACTGGCGTACAGCGCTTCCCTGCAGTCCTCTTCGCTGGCATGTTCGGCTTCCACACAGAGCCTCTCTTCGACGTAGGCGAAGGAGAGCGTGCAAACATGGACAAAGCACCGGAGATTAAATTCTGAATTCATAATTCATAATCCACAATTATTCCTTCCGCCCATTTTTAGGCGCAACATAATTATGAATTATGAATTGAGAATTATGAATTGAACTATGAATTACGTCGGCATCCATACGCAACAGGTTCGCAACAACTTCAAGAGCATGTTGTTGCTCATCCTCTTCCCTTGCATCATACTGGCCATCGTGTATGCCTTTCTGGCATTCATGAATGTGCAAGAGGTGTACGACGGATACGGAGGCACTTCATTGGCTTTCAATGCAATGGCGACCAACGAAGCCTTCCTCTACACCATTCCCTGGGTAGTAGGAATCGTGGGCATCTGGTTCATGATTTCCTACTTCTCGAATGCCAGCATGGTGCGAAGCGCAACAGGAGCCAAGCCTTTGGAACGTCGTGAGAATCCGCGCATCTACAACATCGTGGAGAACCTCACCATGACCTGCGGAATGCCAATGCCCAAGATAAACATCATCGACGACCCGCAGCTCAATGCCTTTGCCAGCGGAATAGACGAGAAGAGCTACACCGTAACAGTCACAACAGGCATCTGCAATCGCTTGAACGACGACGAGTTGGCTGGTGTGATTGGTCACGAACTGACGCACATCCGCAATCGCGACACGCGTCTGCTCATCATCAGCATCATCTTCGTGGGCATCATGAGTACAGCGCTCAGCCTGGCAGTCCGCATGCTTTGGAACACCTTCATCTATGGAGGAGGCAATCGCCGTACCAGTCGTGACGGCAAAAACGGTGGCTCGGTCATTGCTGTCATTCTTGTCGCCATTGTGCTGGCTGCGATAGGTTACTTCTTCACCCTGCTCACCCGCTTTGCCATCAGCCGCAAACGTGAGTACATGGCCGATGCAGGAGGTGCAGAACTTTGCGGCAATCCTCTTGCTCTGGCTTCGGCTCTGCGCAAGATAAGCAGCGACCCAGGCCTCGGACAAGTGGACCGCGAAGATGTGGCACAGCTCTTCATCGTGAAGCCCATCGCCTTCAAGAGCGAGTTCACAAACATGATGAGCAAACTCTTCAGCACCCACCCAAGCATAGAAAGCAGAATAGCTTACCTGGAGCAATTCTAATTGTCAAAAACATAAAAATAAATTAATAGTAAATAGTCAATAGTAAATGGCTAAATTGAACTTTGTAGAAGAACTGAAATGGCGAGGCATGATTCATCAGATGATGCCTGGCACAGAAGAATTATTACTTAAAGAACAAGTATCGGCATACGTCGGCATTGACCCGACGGCAGACAGCCTGCACATCGGTCACCTCTGCGGCGTGATGATGCTTCGTCACCTGCAACGCTGCGGCCACAAACCCATCGCCCTCGTTGGCGGTGCAACAGGTATGATTGGCGACCCAAGCGGAAAGAGCCAGGAACGCAACCTGCTGAACGAAGAGACATTGCGTCACAACGTGGAGTGCATCAAGAAGCAACTGGCACGCTTCCTCGACTTCGAGAGCGACGCGCCCAACAAGGCTGAGCTGGTCAACAACTACGACTGGATGAAGGACTTCACCTTCCTCGATTTTGCCCGCGACATCGGCAAGTGCATCACCGTGAACTACATGATGGCGAAGGACAGCGTGAAGCGCCGCCTCAATGGTGAGTTCCAGGACGGCATGTCGTTCACCGAGTTCACATATCAATTGCTGCAGGGCTACGACTTCCTGCACCTCTACCAGACCAAGAACTGTAAACTGCAGATGGGCGGCAGCGACCAATGGGGCAACATCACAACAGGCACAGAACTCATCCGCCGCAAACTTGGTGGCGACAACGAAGCCTTTGCCCTCACCTGTCCCCTTATCACAAAGGCAGACGGCAAGAAGTTCGGCAAGACCGAGAAGGGCAATATCTGGCTCGACCGCAACCGCACCACACCCTACACCTTCTACCAGTTCTGGCTCAACGTAGCCGATGAGGATGCAGAGCGTTACATCAAGATATTCACCTCTTTGGACAAGCCGACCATCGACGCCCTCATCGAGGAGCACCGCAAAGACCCAGGTCTGCGCGTCCTGCAGAAGAAGCTGGCAGAAGAGTTGACCGTCATGGTACACAGCCGCGAGGACTACGAACAGGCCCTCGAAGCCAGCGGCATCCTCTTCGGCAAGAGCACCAAGGAGAGCCTCGTCAAGCTCGACGAGCAGACGCTGCTCGACGTCTTCAGCGGCGTGCCTCAGTTCGAGATAAGCAAGGATCTTCTGAAGGGCGAAGGCACAAAAGCTGTTGACCTCTTTGCCGAGCACACGCAATGCTTCCCCAGCAAGGGCGAAATGCGCAAACTCACCCAAGGTGGAGGCGTAAGTCTGAACAAGGAAAAACTCGCCAGTTTCGACCAAATGGTAAGCGAAGCAGACCTCCTCGACGGCAAATATCTGCTCGTTCAACAAGGCAAAAAGAAGTATTTCCTGCTCATTGCAAAGTAAATACCCTCTCTCTAACCTCCCCCTCTATGGAAAGGAGAAGGGGGTAAAATAAGGCAATTAAAGCACAAAAAGTGAAGGATTGTTTCCTTCACTTTTTTGTATCTATATACCCGCAAATGCGAATATCCTATGATAGCTTGCCTACTTGCATTTTTGCTAGAAAGCAATGCATGGACGTATGGTTGCTCTTCCCAGGAAAGAGTCTGATTTGTTTATATTCCCGATTCGTGTGAAATAATAATATGCAGGATTGTCCGTTCCCTTAAGATACCATCCCTCATTAATGGCAAAATGTAAACAATATGCATTGGAGGTTGAACTTTCAGTACTTGAATGATATGCTCCACTTCCAAACAGCCAATTAGATTTGCTGGTTCCTGTTCCTGGCATAGCGATATACTGATTATAGTAACGGAGATCAAAGCATGGTTGAATGTAGCTATTCAACTTACCAACGACAGTAGTGCATTCTTCCCAAATCGCATCTCCTGCGCTATAAGAGAGGAAAGAATACTGAGGAGAAATTCCACCCAGGTTTACTAATATATCGTACCATTGTCCTGCACTGGGAAGGAACCAACAACTCATATTTTCTCCCCTTCTTACATAACTATCATATGCTGCGAAAAATGCAGGATAAGCAGCTTCATTTGCTTTTTGAGTAGAATAATCATCAACATGTCCCACCTTTTCAACTATTTCCAAGGTTTTAGTTAAGCCGTCTTTGTCCAAGAAGACATCCTCCTTTGAGGGATAGGAAAGTCCGAACTCATCCCCTTCTGATGCACTCCATGTTGCTTTGTACAACCAACTTGTACCTGTTGCAAATAGTGGAGTTACTATTGACATTGCGTATCCGATTTTGTAGCCCAGAGCTTTGTCTTTTGCTGAGGTTTCTGTTGAAAACACCACTCCTATAGGAGTCTTTTCCGTATTAAGCGGACTTCCCCATGTTCCATCATCGTACAGATAATCTCCGATGTTGGGTTTTTGTATATACATGCTTTGCGAGACATGAAGAGTTACACTATTCTTATCATTTTTGAAAATCACGTCAGCCTCTCTCTCTTCTGGTGCAGGATTGGCATCTACGGTTATAGTTACATCGGCAGATGACTTTCCAGAAGAAGGCAAGACATGTATCCAGTTGACGCTTGTTGATGCACTCCAGTCGGCACTTGCTGTAAGTTGTATTATTTTCTCCTCTCCCTCAAAATCCACATTCAATGTGCTTTCTGAAAGTTTCAGCTGGTAATCTATGACGATATCGGCAGGTACCTCATCACTGGAATTACCACACGACACTAAAGCAAGACTGATTATTGCAATCGATGTGAAAGCAAGTAAAACAACACGTTTTTCCATTTTCCTTAATTCCGCAGCACTACTTTTTAATAATATCTGTAAGCTCTCGGGCATCCAAGAGTTGCCGAAGGCTTTGCCATATCAGGAATTACGATTACCCCAGTGCTGTCAAAAAAAGCAACAATAATTCTTCAATGACATGACAAAAGTACAAAAAAAATACAACCTGCAGTATTTTTTTAAAATAATTGTATAAATTAACACCTGACTTTTGCTTATTTTCGTGTTCAAAGACACAGATACTAAGTTCTATGCTGCTCATAGCAACACAAAAAAATGTAGGGAAAAGAAAAATTTTCAATGTTCAATGTTCAAAGTTCATTTTTTTTTCTTACCTTTGCACCCGCAAACGTGAAAAGCGTTTGATTTTGGATTGGGCTATGGTGTAATGGTAGCACAAGAGGTTTTGGTTCTCTTAGTCTTGGTTCGAACCCAGGTAGTCCAACAATTCGATTAAGCGAGAGCGATATTAAAGCTTGTTTGAATATTGCCGAGCAAGAGAATTGTCGAAGAAAACAAAGTTTTATTCAACATAGCGAAGCGCGATACACAATGTGTGTCGCGCTTCGCTGTTATAAACAATGAATAAGATATGAAAGGCACCCTCCGCTGAGGGAATTCTTTGCCTCTCGCTCCGCAAAGACACAACATATAAGTGAAAAACGAAAGGTGAAAAGTGAAAAATAATATCTCACAGGAGGATTTCACAGAAGGGACACGTCGTTCTCCCGAAAGGGACGTGTCGTTATCGCGATAGGGACGTGTCCCTTTTTAGCCTTTCTGCAAGCGACTGAAATACAGTAGCATGAAATTTCACAAAACTTCTCTGCAGAAGTTCGCTAACTTCTCTGCAGAACTTCGCCAACTTCTCTGCAGAACTTCGCCAACTTCTGCAGAGAACCGACAGGTCGACGCCAGTCAAGCTTTAGCTCGACGAAAGTCAAGTTTTAGCTCGACGCCAGTCAAGTTGACGAAGTACTCTTGAGCCTCCCTTTCGCGGGCGTGGGCGCAACGCGCACATACCTATATAAAATTGAAAGAATGAAACAATGAAAAAGTGAAAAATTATGGGGAAAATGCTTTTTTTCTATATATATAATGTGTAATCCCAAAAAAATGACTTACCTTTGCAGCCGCTAAATCATTGAAAATTGAACATTGAACATTGACCATTATTAGACATGAAAGATAATTTGGTGATTGTGGAGAGCCCGGCAAAGGCTAAGACCATCGAGAAGTTCCTGGGTGATGATTACAAGGTGCTGTCCAGCTACGGACACATTCGCGACTTGAAGAAGCGCTCGTTCAGCGTGGACGAGAAGACGTTCGCGCCACAGTATGAGGTGCCTTCCGACAAGCAGAAGGTGGTGGCTCAGCTGAAGAGTCAGGCCGACCAGGCACGGATGGTGTGGCTGGCTTCCGATGAAGACCGCGAGGGAGAGGCCATCAGCTGGCACCTTTACGAGGTGCTCGGACTGAAGCCCGAGAACACGCGTCGTATCGTCTTCCACGAGATTACAAAGCCTGCCATCTTAGATGCCATAGAACATCCTCGTCAGATTGACCTCAACCTGGTGAATGCTCAGCAGGCTCGTCGTGTGCTGGACCGCATCGTAGGCTTCAAGCTCAGTCCTGTGCTCTGGCGCAAGGTGAAGCCAAGTCTCTCGGCTGGTCGCGTGCAGAGCGTGGCCGTGCGTCTGATTGTAGAGCGTGAGCGCGAAATACAGAACTTCAAGTGCGAGGAGAACTATCGTGTGACAGCACTCTTCCTCAATGCCGACGGCAGCGAGGTGAAGGCTGTGCTGGGCCGTCGCTTCGCTACCATTGACGAGGCGAAGGCTTTCCTCGAGAGTGTGAAGGACAGCAAGTTCACCGTTCAGGACATCCAGACAAAGCCCTTGAAGCGCACACCTGCTCCTCCCTTCACCACCAGCACTCTGCAACAGGAAGCGGCTCACAAGCTCGGCTTCACCGTGGCTCAGACAATGATGATTGCCCAGCACCTCTACGAGAGTGGTCGCATCACATACATGCGTACGGACAGCGTGAACCTGAGCAAGCTCTGCCTGGGTGCCAGCAAGGCTGTCATCACTGAGCAGATGGGCAAGGATTACGTCAAGACGCGTCAATACCATACCAGCTCGAAAGGTGCTCAGGAGGCTCACGAGGCCATCCGTCCCACCTATATGGATCAGCAGACAATCGAAGGCAATCAGCAGGAGCGCCGCCTCTACGACCTTATCTGGAAGCGTACCATCGCCAGCCAAATGGCCGATGCTGAACTGGAGCACACACAAGTGACTATCAGCATTAACGGTAAGGAGGAGACCTTCGTGGCCGAAGGTGAGGTTGTGAAGTTCGACGGCTTCCTCCGTGTTTATAGCGACCAGAACGGCGATATCCTCTTAGAGAACGAGGACAACGAGAACCTGAGCACGCTGCCCGTCATGAAGGTGGGCGAGACCTTGAGTCGCGAACAAATCGTGGCCACGCAGCGCTTCTCTCAGCGTCCTGTCCGCTACAACGAAGCCAGCCTCGTCCGCAAACTCGAAGAACTCGGCATCGGTCGTCCAAGCACCTACGCTACTACCATCACCACCATTCAGCAACGCGAATATGTGGAGAAAGGCGACAAGCCTGGCGAAGAGCGCGAATACCAGACCCTCACCCTGAAGGGCGACAAAGTGACACAAGCTTCGCACACGACCATCGTGGGTCAGGAGCGCGGCAAACTGTTGCCAACAGATACAGGTATCGTGGTGAACGACTTCCTCATCGAGAACTTCCCTGAAATCATGGACTACAACTTCACAGCCGACATCGAGAAGGAGTTCGACGAGATAGCCGAAGGCAAGATGGCTTGGGACGGCGTCGTAAAGAACTTCTATCAAGGCTTCGAACCGCTTGTGGAGAAGTCCGTCAACACTCATACAGAACACAAAGTGGGCGAACGTCTGCTGGGCAAAGACCCTGCAACAGGCGCCACCGTCACCGTCAAGATAGGTCGCTTTGGCCCCGTCGCTCAGATGGGCAATAACGAAGATGGTCAGAAGCCTCGCTTCGCCCAACTCAATGCAGGCCAGAAGCTCGAGACCATCACTCTGGAAGAAGCCCTCGAGCTCTTCCAACTGCCACGAAAACTGGGCATGTACGAGGGCGAGCCCATCACCATCGGTGCCGGCAAGTTCGGTCCCTACGTCTCTCACAAAGGCTCGTACGTCTCCATTCCTAAGGACATTGACCCAATGGAGATTACCTTCGAGCAAGCCGTCATCATGATGCACAGAAAGCATCAGGAAGAGGCAGAACGTCACCTCAAGACTTTCGCAGAGGATGCCGAACTGGAGGTTCTGAATGGCCGTTATGGTCCATACATCGCCTACAAGGGCGACAACTATCGTCTGCCCAAGAACATGCACGAAAGGGCTAAAGACCTGACCTACGAGGAGTGCATGGAAATCATCAACGCACAAAGCGAGAAGCCTGCAACAAGGCCTGTTCGCCGTCGCTTCACTCGCAAATGAAAAGCATCATCTTAGTCGGCTACATGGGCTCGGGCAAGACGACAGTCGGTCGTCAGCTCGCCCTTGCTCTTGGTCGCACCTTCTACGACCTCGACTGGTACATCGAGATGCGCTACCATCGCACCGTAGCACAACTCTTCGAAGAGAGAGGCGAGGAAGGTTTCCGCGAACTGGAGCGCAACATGCTTCACGAAGCAGCGGAGTTCGAAGACATTGTCCTGAGCTGCGGAGGCGGCACACCTTGCTTCTTCGACAATATGGACTACATCCGTAGCGTGGGCGAAAGCGTCTATCTGAAAGCGACGCCTGAAGTGCTGGCTCAGCACCTCAAGATGCGAAAGGTGGAGCGTCCTCTCCTGAAAGGGAAGAGCGAAGAGGAACTGCTCGACTTCATTCGCACCTCGCTCGAACAGCGCGAACCCTTCTACCTCAAGGCAGAACATGTCATCGACGTTACCTTGCTCGACAACTACGACAAACTGCAAATCAGCGTTCAGCTCATCCGAAAGGAACTGGGACTATAAAATCGTAAATAGTAAATTGTCAAATCGCAAATGAAAAAGTGGCGTATTGAGGACTCTGAGGAGCTCTACAACATCAAAGGCTGGGGAGTCAACTACTTCGGCATCAACGAGAAAGGGCACGTCTATGTCACGCCCAAGAAGAACAGCGTGCAGGTGGACCTCAAGGAGGTTGTGGACCAGTTGGCGACGCGACACGTGACGGCTCCTGTCTTGCTCCGCTTCCCCGACATCCTCGACAACCGAATCGAGAAGACAGACGAGTGCTTCCGCAAGGCGACAAAGGAGTACGAGTACAAGGGCGAGCACTTCATCATCTTCCCCATCAAGGTCAACCAAATGCGACCTGTCGTTGAGGAAATCATCAGTCATGGCAAACGCTACAACCTGGGACTGGAAGCAGGCTCAAAGCCTGAACTGCATGCCGTCCTCGCAACCAACATGGACAGCGACAGCCTCATCATCTGCAACGGACACAAGGACCAGAACTTCATCGAGCTGGCTCTGCTTGCACAGAAGATGGGCAAGCGCGTCTTCCTCGTCATTGAGAAGCTACCAGAACTGGCAGTCATTGCCGAGACAGCAAAGAAGCTTGGTGTGCACCCCAACCTGGGCATCCGCATCAAACTGGCAAGCAACGGCAGCGGCAAGTGGAGCGAGAGTGGCGGCGACGCCTCGAAGTTTGGACTGAACTCTTCTGAGCTCTTGATGGCGCTGCAGAAGCTCGACGAGCTGGGACTGCGCGACTGCCTGCGCCTCATCCATTTCCACATCGGCAGCCAAATCAACAAGATACGCCGCATCAGCACCGCACTTCGCGAAGCCGCACAGTACTATGTGCAGCTCCATTCGATGGGCTTCGACATTAAGTTCGTCGATTGTGGTGGCGGCCTTGGTGTCGATTACGACGGCACCCGCAGCAGCAACAGCGAAAGCAGCGTCAACTATAGCATTCAGGAATACGTCAACGACTGCATCTATACCTTCGTCGAGGCAGCCAACAAGAACGACATTCCCCACCCCAACCTCATTACGGAAGGTGGTCGTTCACTAACGGCGCACCACAGCGTCCTCATCATTGACGTATTGGAGAGCGTCTCGGCTCCTCAGATGCCTGAGGACTTCGAGCCAGGGCCGGACGACCACAAGCTCGTGCACGACTTGACGGAGATATGGGACAAGCTTTCATCTCGCTCGCTTCTCGAGGACTGGCACGATGCTGAGGACATCCGCGAGGAGGCACTCGACCTCTTCCGTCACGGCATCATCGACCTCAAGACGCGCGCACAGATTGAGTCATTGTATTGGGCCATCAGTCACGAAGTGGCAGAACTGGCACATCATCAGAAGCATGTGCCGGACGAACTGCGCAACCTCGACAAGCAGATGGCCGACAAGTACTTCTGCAACTTCTCGCTCTTCCAAAGCATGCCCGACTCGTGGGGCATCGACCAGCTCTTCCCCATCATGCCGATTGCGCGGCTTGAGGAACAACCTACGAGGAGCGCGACCCTGCAGGACATCACATGCGACAGCGACGGCAAGATAACGGCATACGTCAACGGCGGACAGCAGACGAACTACATCCCTCTGCATCCCGTCCGCCAAGGCGAACATTATTATATAGGTGTCTTCCTCGTTGGCGCTTATCAGGAGATACTGGGCAACATGCACAACCTCTTTGGTGACACGAATGCCGTGCACATCAGCGTCGATAAGGACGACTATACCATTGAGCAGTTCATCGACGGCGAGACCGTTGCCGACGTGCTCGAATACGTGCAATACGACCCGAAGAAACTCGTGCGTCGCCTCGAGATTTGGGTAAGCAAAGCCATCAAGGACGGCAAGATTACTCCAAACGAAGGCAAGGAGTTCATCAGCAACTACAGGGCAGGGCTATACGGATACACGTACCTGGAGTAAGACCCCCTAACCCCCTTTAGGGGGAATAATAAAAGAACGGAAATAATATAACTATGGAAAAACAAAGAAATACATCAGCTCCCATTCTCCCCCTAAAGGGGGATGGGGGGTCTATCAAGTACATCGGTGTCGATGACCTCGACATTGACCTCTTCGAGAGCCAATACATTGTGCCGGAAGGCATGAGCTACAACTCGTACCTCATCGAGGATGAGAAGATTGCCATTATGGATACTGCCGACCGCCGCAAAGGTGACGAGTGGAAGGCAAACCTCACAGCAGCTCTCGCTGGCCGCAAGCCAGCCTATCTCGTGGCGCATCATATGGAACCCGACCACGCTTCGCTCATCGCAGAGGTGCTCGAAGCATATCCTGAACTGCAGCTTGTCTGCAGCGCTCAGGCTTTGAAGATGCTCCCCAACTTCTGGCATGGCTTCCCATTCGAAGGTCGCGTCTTGACGGTCAAGGAAGGTGACACGCTCTCCCTGGGCAGCCACACGCTCCACTTCATCGCGGCTCCAATGGTGCATTGGCCTGAAGTGATAATGAGCTACGAGGACAAGGAGAAAGTTCTCTTTGCGGCTGACGGCTTCGGAAAGTTCGGAGCTTTAGTCAACGAGACGGACGACTGGGCTTGCGAGGCGCGTCGCTATTACTTCAACATCTGCGGTAAATATGGTGTGCAGGTGCAGAACGTGCTGAAGAAGGCTGCCAATCTCGACATACAAGCCATATGTCCGCTGCACGGTCCCGTCCTCGAAGGTGAGGCGATGAAAGAGGCCATCAGGCTTTACGACATTTGGAGTCGCTACGAACCCGAGAGCGAAGGTGTGCTCGTGGCCTATGCAAGCATTCATGGCGGCACAGCAAAGGCAGCCGAGCGACTGGGCGAACTGCTCCGTGAGAAAGGCGCAAAGAAAGTGGTAGTAAGCGACCTGAGCCGCGACGACATGGCAGAGGTCATCGAGGATGCGTTCCGCTATCCCAAGATTGTTGTGGCAGCAGCAAGCTACGACGGCGGCGTCTTCCCCGTCATGCACGACTTCCTCTACCATCTCCAGATAAAGAACTACCAGAAGCGCCGCTTCGGCATCGTGGAGAACGGCAGTTGGGCGCCCTCAGCAGGTCGCGTGATGAAGGAGATGATAGAAGCCATGAAGGACTGCGAGATAGTAGAGCCTATGGTGACCATCCGCTCGCGCATGAAGCCTGCCGACGAAGAACAACTTGCTTTGCTGGCCGAAGCAATGACGAAATAACTTAGGAGCCTAAACAAACACATACTAATACTTTAGGCAAAGCATGCTAATACTTTGGCAAAGGTATTAGCATGCTTTTTTCAACGCCCTATAGGGGAATGACAAACGCCCTATAGGGGAACGAGCAACGCCCTATAGGGGAAGTGCGATTCCTCTATAGGGCGTTGATGTCTCCTTTTCTGTAGGTAATTTACTTCGCCATAATCTTCCTGACGATGGAAGCGCCATTGCGAAGGATGATGTGCGCTATGACGGGCTCTCCGACAGGCAAAGCATAGCCGATGCGGCGTCCCTGCAGGTCGTAGTAATACACGCCGACAATGTCGTCGGACAGGGAACTCGTCTCCTCCCCTGGCAGGAGCACAGGCTCAATCTCCACCTCGTCGATACCTGTGGCTGTGATGCCTTCGGGAGTTGTCTGCTCGAGCAGAGTCTCGCAAAGTGCCGTGCTGGGTGTCAAGTAGTAATTGTCGAGCAACTCGAAACGGGCGGGATTGCTGGTGACTTGCACAAAAGTTTTGCTTGCGTTGATGCCGAGGTATCTGGATGAAGCCAGTCGGAAAGCAAACTTGCCGACTGCGAAATTCATCGCAATGCGTTCGGGAATGGCAGACAGGAAAGACTTTTCACGCGAAGACAGGAAGAGACCTGTGCCCATGTTATAGATGCAGTAGTAGGTCTGGTCGTCGTGACGCAAGATAATCCAATGGTTGTTGGGGTCTGTCACATCAGCCTCAGCCTGAGGAACGGTGACGAGCTGATTGTCGCGCACCGCAATGATGTCCGTGCCGTTGCCTATCATATAAGCTCGGAAAGAACAAATGTGGTCAGTCTTCACGGTATTGCCGTAGCGCAACAACTCGTTATTTTCGGCCATCTTCAGCAGCGCAGCCTTCATCTCCCTGACGGTATATTCGGTCTCCAACATGTCGCGAATGGGTGCTAACGCCTCATATGTGTAACCCTCGAAGCGGTTAGCTTTGGCAACAAGGTCCTGGACAAACGGATCCAGCAACTTCTTCGTGCCACGCGTGGCAAGGAGTGCCTTCATCGAAGCCTTCGAGTCGGCAAGGTAAGCCGTCTTCAGCGTTGCGATAAGCGAGTCGAGGTTGATGCTCTCCACGCAGCTGTGGTCGTCCACGAGCGGCAATGTGCTGGCCGAATCCTTAGGCATTCCGTAGCCGCCAGTCTGCATGTAGAACGCACGAGGCACATCGCTGGCACGACCATGACCATAGTCCGTGCGGCGGTGGCGCGTCGTAATCTCTCCATCATTGATGAAGTTTTGATAATCCGTCTGCGAGAAGAGGTCCACCTTATTGACAAAGTACCACTTTCCGCTGCCCACACTGCGCTGGTAATTGTTACGGTAATAAGCCCTGCGGAAGAGCTCGCCGCCCGTGTCAGCCCAGTTCTCGATGAAGGAATACCAGGTACTGTAGTAGTGCGACTCGCCACTGTGACGAATGGTTGCCATGTAGTGCCACTCAGGGTCGTCTATGTTCTTGTACCACGTAGAGAGCAGCGAACAAGGATAGCGAATGATGCTGTCGTTGCCGGCTTGATCCTTGAGGACGATGGTACGCTCCTCTGGACGGGCACACGTCAGGAACTGTACCCATTGCCCCGGATTCCAACGACCATTATAGACCATTGACTGGCAGCCTGTGCCTTCGTTGCCGAAGCGATTGATGGCAACGTCATCTCCGTTAGCCAATGCGCCTGCCCTGAGGTAGGTCGCAAGGTTAGGTGTGATGTCCGTATCGCCGTTGTCCCAGATGGAGAAGAGGACGCGATGCTGATAAGACGAGGGAATCGTATCGGTTTTCTCCCCGTTCTCGTTCTGCACAGTCTGGCCACACATCTGTATGCCCATGTAGCCACCTGTGATGCCAAGCGTCATGAGGTACGTGTTGATGGTTGCCCACTGCTTTGGCATAAGCACTTCCTGGTAGCACCACTCATACGATTCGTTCTGAGGCGCATTCGCAGCCGTAGAATGTCCGAACCAAAGATGTGTAGCAGGCGTTGGGAAACCTCGCAGATGAGCATCTATAACAGGCCGGCTGCCCGTACGCTCGAAGTCAAGCTCATCAAGGCGCTGGATGCGACTATATCCCTCAGGAGCCTGAATCTCCACACGATACCACGTATCGGCAGGGAAGTCCATCTCTGGAATTATCTCCAGGCTCGCACTCTTGCTTCTGGTACATGCCTGTGTAACGCTATGCTCAAGAAGCACCTCGCTAGTCTCACAGTTCTTGACGCGAACATTAAGGGTCACATCGCCTGTCACCTTTGATATCAGCTTTGCAGAGGCAGACACTGTGGCCTTGGGAATACGAAGGCAATAGACGAGGATGATGCGGTCGTCCGTCTCGAAAGTCGTAGTCGTTACGCCATTGTCGTTCTTTCGGACACCTGCATATCGCCCGTCTATCTCGCGATAGTGGCAGTTGCCATCGATGATGTCCGTGGCCTGCATCTGCAAGGCGACGAGCATCATCAGGCATGAGAAAAGATAGTGTTTCATGGTTTATGGATTGATTATTGTTGTCTGTAATTGTCGAGCTGCTCAGGGTTCAGCTTGCCAAGCAAAGTGGCGTGCTTCTCGACCTCAGCTTCTGCAAGGTTCACATAGACCTGCAGGCTCTTACCGAACAACTCGGGAGCCTTTGTGGCGTTCTGCATCAAGAGGTGACACATGATGACGTCTGCAGCCATCTCATAAAGGTGACGAGCACAGAGGTCGTGCAGCTCCTGGTTGTCTGCGTCCTTGACCGCAGCCGTACAAGCATTGAACTTCTCGGCCATTGCCTTGATTCGAGCCTTCGTTCCCTCGAACTCTGCTGCAACAGGCAACTGCTCGTAGTCCTCGATGACTTGCGAATAGAAGCCGTTCGTCACATAGCGAATGGCGGCTACCGTCTGCAGCTGTGTTGTGCCTTCATATATTGAAGTGATGCGAGCATCGCGGTAGATGCGCTGACAAGCATACTCGAGCATGAAGCCTGAACCGCCATGGACCTGTATGCAGTCGTAGCCGTTCTGGTTGGCATACTCGCTGTTCATGCCCTTTGCAAGCGGTGTGAAAGCATCGGCGAGGCGGCTGTACTGCTTGAGCTCAGCACGCTCTTCGGGCTCCAGCTTGCGGTCGCGGGCGATGTCTTCCAATGCCTTGTAGATATCCACATAACGCGCCGTTTGATAGAGGAGAGCACGACCTGCATCGAGGCGTGCCTTGATGTTGCTGATCATCTCAGCCACGGCAGGGAACTCGATGATGGCCTTGCCGAACTGCTTGCGGTCGCGAGCATAGGCGATGGCTTCGTTGTATGCAGCCTGACTGAGGCCCACGCTCTGAGCAGCAATGCCGAGACGGGCACCGTTCATCAGCGACATTACATATTTAATAAGGCCAAGCTTGCGGTCGCCGCACAGCTCACACTTCGCGTTCTTATAGACCAACTCACAAGTTGGCGAGCCGTGGATGCCAAGCTTGTTCTCGATACGACGCACATCGACGCCTCCGTCGCGCTTGTCATAGATGAACATCGAGAGGCCACGGCCGTCGCGTGTGCCTGCTTCGCTGCGGGCAAGCACAAGATGGATGTCGCTGTCGCCGTTCGTAATGAAGCGCTTTGCGCCATTCAAACGCCAGCAGCCAGCCTCCTCGTCGAAGGTAGCCTTGAGCATCACGCTCTGCAGGTCGCTGCCGGCATCAGGCTCGGTCAGGTCCATAGACATTGTCTCGCCCTTGCAGACACGGGGAATGTACTTCTCGCGCTGTTCCTCGTTGCCAAAGCAATAGAGCGTCTCGATGCAGTCCTGCAGGCTCCAGATGTTCTCGAAGCCAGCGTCGCCAGTCGAGACAATCTCGTTCGCTGCGGTATAAACTGTGACAGGCAGGTTCAAGCCACCATAGCGGCGAGGCATCGTCATGCCGTTCATGCCTGCCTGAATCATGGCGTTGAGGTTCTCGTAGGTCTTCGAAGCATAAGAGACGCGACCCTTCTCAAGGTGAGGACCCTCGGCATCAACAGCCTCGGCATTGGGAGCCACGACGTTCGCCACGATGTCGCCCACGATGTCCAGCACCTTATCATACGAATCCATCGCATCCGCAAAGTCCTGCGGAGCCTCGTCGTACTTGTCTTTATCCTCGTACTGACGTTCCTTGAGCTCAACGATGCGCTCCATCAAAGGACTGTTCTCGAGCTCAAACTTTATCTCATTTATGTCGTTATAATAGTTTGCCATGTTACTTGCTATTCTGTTTGTAATACTTGATGAGCTTTGGTACGACTTCTTCTACTGTGCCGTTGATGACGTAGTCGGCAATCGTGTTGATGGGGGCGTTCTCGTCTGAGTTGATGGAGATGATGATGCCCGACTCCTTCATGCCTGCCACGTGCTGTATGGCACCGCTGATGCCGCATGCGATATACACTTTTGGCCGAACGGTGACGCCTGTCTGACCAATCTGCAGGTCGTGGTCGGCAAAGCCTGCATCCACTGCAGCACGGCTGGCTCCCACTTCTGCATGAAGTACTTTGGCGAGTTCATAGAGCTGTTCAAAGCCTTCCTTCGAGCCGACGCCATAGCCTCCAGCCACAATGATAGGAGCGCCTTTCAGGTTGTTCTTGGCTGCCTCGACGTGACGGTCGAGCACCTTTGTAACGTATTCTGCCTCGGGAACGAACTTCGCAACATCTTCCACGATGACCTCGCCCTTGTAGTTCGGGTCGAGTATCTCTGCCTTCATCACGCCGCTACGCACAGTCGCCATCTGCGGTCTGTTCTCGGGATTGACGATGGTTGCCACGATGTTCCCACCGAAAGCGGGTCGTATCTGATACAACAGGTTCTCGTATGTCTTGCCATTCTTCTTGTCCTCATGAGGACCGATCTCAAGGCTGGTGCAGTCCGCGGTGAGTCCGCTATGCAAAGCCGACGAGACGCGCGGACCGAGGTCACGACCTACGACATCAGCTCCCATCAGGCAAATCTGCGGTTTCTCCTGCTTAAAGAGGTTGACGAGGACTGCCGTGTGAGGCTTGCTCGTGTAGGGAGCGAGGCCTTCTGCATCGAAGATATGGAGTTTATCGACGCCATAAGGAAGTATCTGAGCCTCCACTTTTCCCACGATACCGCTGCCGGCAGCAACGGCTTCGAGTTGTACGCCAAGCGTATTGGCCAGCTTCCTGCCTTTAGTCAGAAGCTCTTGGCTTACTTCGGCAACCTTTGTGCCTTCAAGCTCGCAATAAACAAATACACTATTCATAGGGCGTTATCCGATTGTGTGGCTTGCGAGGAGTTCCTGGATGAGACCGTTCACGTCCTCGTCACTGCCGGTTAATACTTTACTTTCCTTCGCCTTGAAGACGATGTTCTCTACGTTCTTGACCTTAGTTGGCGAGCCTGCCAGACCACATTGCTGCAGGTCGGCATTCACGTCGGCACAACTCAGTTGCCCGAGCTTCAGGTAAGGTTTCTTCTCATACTCTGCTGCGTAGGGCAGGTCGGCAAAGCTTGTGCCCTGAGCCAACTCCATTGGAGCGAGGCAACGCTTGTACTTCATGACGCGCTTGACGTTGCGAGGACGGCAGGGAGCAGCGCTTCCGTTGACGGTCAGGACGCAAGGCAGCGGGCTTTCCACTGTTTCTACGCCGCCGTCGATATGGCGCTTGACGGTAATCTTGCCGTCCTTCAGCGAGAGAATCTCCTCGCTGTATGTGATTTGATTCAAGCCCAACTTCTCAGCCACCTGCGGTCCAACCTGAGCGGTATCGCCGTCGATAGCCTGACGGCCGCCAATGATGAGGTCCACATTGGGGCATACATGCTTGATGGCAGTAGCGAGGGCATAGCTCGTAGCGAGTGTGTCGGCACCGGCAAAGGCACGGTCTGTCAGCAGATAACCGCCGTCGGCACCGCGATACATGGCTTCTCGAATCACTTCGGCAGCACGGCCCGGTCCCATGGTGAGGACGGTAACTGTGGTGCCGGGGAATTGGTCTTTCAGTCTCAGAGCCTGCTCGAGGGCATTGAGATCCTCGGGGTTGAAGATGGCAGGCAACGCGCTACGATTGACGGTACCCTCGGGCGTCATGGCGTCCGGGCCGACGTTGCGCGTATCGGGCACTTGCTTGGCAAGTACGATGATGTTCAAACTCATATTATTCTCTATTCTGTTTATTTTTGCACACTTTATTAAATTTCGTGCAAAGGTACGGCTTTCTTTTCAATTAGGCAAGGAAAGAGCCTAATTATATATAATAATGTGTCAATATCTCTCCAGGAAGTCTCGAACGAGACGGAAGGTGGGTTCGTAGCTGTCGGTCACCGCGTGCTCCCAGTTGTCGTAGATGGTGTGGTAATACTGGAAGGCATCGCCCTTCTCGTTCTCGAAGAAGATACAAGGCACGCCACGGGTTGCGAAAACATAATGGTCGCTGTTGGCGGCGAGGTCGCCTCGGTGGAGGTCCTTGAAATAGTGCTTCTCGGCATTTATCTTCTCGAAGAGCGGGAAGGCCTTCATGCCTGCGTCGCTCACCTCGCAGTACTCTACGGGATTGTTGTCGCCTATCATATCGATATTGAAGAGGTACTTAATCTTCTCGAGCGGGAAGGTGGGATGCTCCACGAAATAGGTCGAGCCGCGCAGGTTGGCGTCCTCGCCCGAGAAGGCCAGGAAGTAGATGTCGAACTTGGGGCGATGCTTGGCATAATATGCGGCAAGCGTGACGATGGTGGCAGAACCGGACGCATTGTCGTTGGCGCCTGCATAGAATATCTTCTTGCCAAGGTTGCCGAGGTGGTCGTAATGGGCAGTAAAGACAAAGCAACTGTCGTGACGCTCTCCCTCAATCTTCGAAATGACATTGAAGCACTCGTAGGCCTTCAGGAACTTGGCATCGACATTGAGCTTGACATGCTTCACGCCCTCGATGGCCTCCGGCGTAACCCAAACGATGGGCTTGTCGACAACACGATGCCCGTATGCCTTGAAGAACTTTATCGGCGCAGGCCATGTATAGATGAGACCTGCATTCGTGCATCCGCCAGCCGTTTGCAAGCGGGAGAAAGCCTCGCGATGTTTGTAGGTAAACCAAAACTCGCAAGCCACCAGGCAGTTCTTGTATTCGGGTTTTGCAAGGTCGGCAAACATCTTGTCGGCATCGAAATGGAGCGTATCGACGTGATAGACGGGGAACTCGCCCTTGACGCCAGGACTGTACTCGCGCATCGAGAAGTCAATGCCTGCCGTCAGCTTCTTTCCGTCGGCCCACATTTGCATCTTGCCGGCAAAGGTCTGGATGTCGAGCGTAAAGGGCTGCAAGGTTACTTCGTCCACGCCGGCCTTCTTGTATTCCTTTTCGAGGAACTTGCCCGCCTTGTTAGCGCCGCCTTTGGCATAGCCGCGACCCTGATACTTTGCGCTGGCCAATTCCTTCACGACTCGCTTGTAGTGCGTCATGTCCTGCGCACCTGCCTGCACACAAATGGCAAGCATAATTAATAATAGTTTTTTCATAGTATATTATTTTCTTAATTCTTAACTCTTCATTCTTAATTCTTAATTTTTCACCTGATGCCAACCCTGCTCCAATGTCTTCGTTTTTCCATTAGGGAAGACGACCTCCGCCGTACAGCCTTCAGGTATGAGGGTCGAGATTTCCAACTGCTTCCCTTTCTTCTGGATGCTTACGGTAATTTTGCCGCTGACACTCTCGATGGTGCATGAAGCCTCTTTCAGGTATCCCAGTTGGGGGCGGATGCGGAAGGTCTTGAACCCGGGCGAAGTCGGCTCGATGCCACAAACCTTCTGGCTCAAGATGGTCAAGGGACCACCACTCCACCCGTGATTGTATGTTCCCCAGCATGAGTTCACCATCGGTTCGCCCGGCTTGGGCTTTGTTCCTTCGGGCATCCAGTTTTCTGGTAAGGTGGTCAGTCCGGGGAAATCCAGCATGGGCTTGTAGCGCTTTCGCATGCGGTCCAATCCTTGGTTGGCTGCATTCATCTGGAACAAGGCTTCCAGCACATATTTCTCCATATATGGACTGGCGTGGTATTCCTTTGTCAAGCATTCGGTCAGAGCCTTGTATTTATCTTGCGATGCCAATCCCGACACGACAGCAAGGGCATTTCCCCGGTCGTCGGTCTCGCCTGTATAGTCGGGCGAACGATACACGCCATCCTTCCAAAACCGCTTGTCGAAGTTATCTGCCATCCTTTTCAACATGCCGCCTATCTGAGCCACATCGCTCGATTTATCAAGAATTTTCGCGAGCTCAAGTTCACCCTTCAGAGCCAAATAATACCAGCAGTTCTGCAGCAGGAGTTGGTCTATGTTCTCGCCCCAATCGCCCCAGAACCAGTCGCCATGGCGCAGGATGACAAGACCGTCGGCATCTGTTTGCCAGACATCATGCAGATAACGATGCAGACGAGCATAATGGGTCTTGGCAATTGAGAAGTCGCCCGCATAGAAGCATTGGGTATAGATGCCGTACCATCCGCAAGTAGCCAGAATCTGTGAGGGCAGTTCCTTGTTCCAGTTTCCTGCCGGAACGGGCGAGTACATGACGCCATCTGCTCGCTGCCAGTTGAACAGTTCGTTCAATCCCTTGAAGCCCATCTGTGCGCCCTCGGGACTCAGAGCGTAATAAGCCTCGCCCAACTCGTTCACAGCATCGCCCCACCATTGCCCTCGCTCGCGATCGGGACAGTCCATGAAGTTGTCCCTCATCGTGATGTAGAGGGTACGTTGGGCACGAAGCCACAATTCATTAAAGAAAGAGTCGTTGCAACGGAAGGGTTCCACAAAGTCGCACCCATAACCCGTTTCGCGGAATTTCACCTCTTCCATCTCCACACCTTTAGGCAGGATGTACCACACTTCGTGACCATTGAACCATCCGAAGTTCTCGTATTCCTGCTCGCCTTTGCGGGTAATGTACTCGCATCTGGGAGTGGCCGAGCCGCCTATCATGTGGACGTCTGTTTGAATCTTGACGAGCAAGCCCTCGTCGGACGATTTCAGCCGCATATAAGGGGTGCATTGGCAGTTGTAGGGCAGACGACAAACCAGGGTGTCGCCTCGTTGCTCCGTGCTTACATATTCTCGAAGCCCAAGGTCTTTCCATTGTGGAATAGGTCTCTTCACCAGCTTTCCCAACGCGCAATTCTCCACATCGACGGGCAGCACCTCCTCCAGATTGTATGTGTAGCTGTTTTTGTACCATCCCTGTTCCTCCCTCCGGCCATCAAACCGTATGTTGCTCTCGGAAATGCGATAGTTGGGTTTGGGCTCGTCGGTCTCGCTATAGGCGCCATAAACGGCCCCTCGCCACGATTTGTCGGAACAGATGTCCACCCCCTCTGCCCGGGCATCGAACAGCAAGCCTGCCGTTCCGCTGTTGACATGACTGAAACCATTCAGCCCGAAGTACCAGGTCAGCACGGCTATCAGGTTCTCGCCAGACTTCAGATAGGGAGCAATTTCCACCTCGTCATAATAACTGCTGTTGGGAGCCGGGCCGCGTTTCAGTCCACCCTCAAAGACGACCAACTGCTCGTTGATATAGAGCCAGTATTTCGAGTCCGTCGCTATCTTTGCCTTTACCGAGGCCGGCACTTTCTCGACGTTTGCCTTCTTGCGCCAAAGCATCCACGTGTTGGGGCGGCTCTGATGATGCTCCAATGTCAGATACTGTCCTTTCCATTCCTCGGCCTGACCAAAAACTGGAATCAAAAAGATGCAGACCAAAAACAAAAGTCGCAAATGTCTCAGATGGCTCATGATTTATTATAGTTTTTGACGGACAATGCGCGTTTCATGCGTTTTCTGCATGCAAAGATACTAATAATTCTGTTAAGTATGAGGAAAAAAACGAGCTCTTCTTTGGATATCGCTCACTAAATTGTATATTTGCACAAAAAACAGGGACAAAGTGACAGAAACATCGCTCTTACCTGAAGAAATATCAACCCTATAATACCTCAGAGAATTATGAGAAAAGCCAGATTAGTTACACTGATGAGCTGTCAATGGGCAGACATGGACCTGGACACTTTGTGCAGTAAGGCCGCCGAGATGGGCTACGACGGCATCGAACTCGCCACTTGGGGCAACCATCTGGACCCTATCCGAGCAGCTGAAGACGATGCTTATGTAGAGGAAATAAAGGCCGTCTTCAAGAAGCATGGCCTTGTGGTGAAAGCGCTTTGCTCCCATGTACCGAGCCAATGCGTAGGAGACTACAACGACCCTCGCCTAAACAACTTTGCCCCTGCAGAACTGGCCGACAACCCTGATGGCATCAGGGCTTGGGCAATCAGGACGATGAAGGCAACTGCCATTGCTGCCCGCAAGTTGGGCGCCTATTGCGTGACAGGCTTCGTGGGCTCGACCATCTGGAAATACATGTACTCGTTCCCTCAGACTTCCGAAGAGATGATAGAGCGCGGCTTCCAAGAGATATATGACTTGTGGTGCTCCATCCTGGAGGTCTTCCGCGAGAATGGAATCAAGTACTGCCTCGAGGTGCATCCTGCGGAGATAGCCTTCGACTACTACACAACAAAGCGCTTGCTCGAGAAGTTCAAGGACTGGCCGGAGTTTGGTCTGAACTTCGACCCGAGCCATCTTCAATGGCAGGGCATCTCGCCTCACCTCTTCTTGGAGGATTTCATCGACCGCGTCTATCATGTTCACATGAAGGACTGCGCCGTGACGCTGAATGGACGCAACGGCCTCCTCTGCTCGCATATCGACTTTGGCGACATGCGCCGAGGCTGGAACTTCCGTTCTTTAGGTCATGGCGATGTCAACTTCGAGGAAATCATTCGCGTGCTGAATGCCTACAACTACGAAGGCCCGCTCTCCGTAGAGTGGGAAGACTCGGGAATGGACAGAGAGTATGGTGCTCGGGAGGCCCTGGAGTTTGTCCGCAAGATAGACTTCATACCCTCCGACATCAAGTTCGACTCAGCAATCAAATCCTAACAAACAATATCATGAAAGAAAGGAAACTAAGAATGGGCATGATTGGCGGCGGAGGTAACGCCATGATTGGCCCCATCCATCTGCGAGCAGCATTGATGGAGAACGACATCGAACTGGTTTGCGGATGCTTCAGCCGCAACTATCAGACGTCCCTGACCACAGGACTGGCATGGCATGTTCCTGAGGAACGCATCTATCGCGACTACAAGGAGATGCTGGAGAAGGAGGCCGCTCTGCCTGAAGGGGAACGCATGGACTTCGTGGCCATCGTTACGCCTAACAAGGTGCATTACAAGCAAGCTGCCCTGGCTCTCGACATGGGCTTCGACGTCGTGCTCGACAAGCCGATGACCTTCTCATTGGATGAAGCGCTGAAGCTACAGGAAAAGGTTGAGAAGACTGGCCTCACACTTGCCCTGACGCACACATACTCTGCCTATCCTGCCGTCAAGGAGATGAAGACGCGCATTGCAGAGGGACAGCTCGGCAAGTTGAGACGCGTTTATGTAGAATATACACAGGGCTGGCTCTCACAACGCATCGAATTGGAGGGCGGCAACAATGCCGGTTGGCGCACTGACCCCAACCAATCGGGCAAAGGAGGTTGTGTGGGCGACATCGGCACACATGCCTGGCATCTCTCGGAATACATAACAGGCGAAAAGGTTACTGAGCTATGTGCCGAACTCAACACTTTTGTTGAGGGACGGCCTATCGACGACGATGCGGCGGCTTTCCTGCACTATACCAATGGCGTTTGCGGCGTGCTCCATGCCTCACAGATTGCTACGGGCGAGGAGAACCGGCTGGCCATCCGCATTTATGGCGAGAAGGGCAGTTTCGAATGGCACCAGATGGAGCCTAACACGGTGACGGCTCGGTGGGGCGACCGACCTGCCGAGATTATCCGCACAGGCAATGGCTACATGAGCAGCCTGGCTAAATGGAACACAAGAACTCCTGGCGGACATCCCGAAGGCTACATCGAGGCCTTTGCCAACATCTACCGCAATTTCGCCAAGACCATTCGCGCCAAAGCCAAGGGAGAGACGCCCTCGCCGGAATGTCTGGACTTCCCCAATGTCAACGACGGCGTGCGCGGCCTCCAATTCATCGAGACGATGGTCGCTTCGGGGTACAGCAAAGAAGGGAAATGGGTTAAGTGGATTGAGAAATAGGCTCAACGTGGACGACCACATGCGTCTCTTCCCCATACTGTTTCATTAGCAGCTCCTCCACTTCCGACGCTTTGTCGTGAGCTTCACGCAATGGCATGTTGCCGTCCATAAGGATGTGAAGCTCTATGGCATAGTGGTTGCCGATGCGTCTTGTACGCAGGTCGTGAGGCTCCGTGGCACCAGGTACGGAACCAGCAAGCCGCAAGATTTCCTGCTCAACCTCGTCGGGAAGCGATTGCTCCGTGAGGTCTCCGAAGCCGCTCCTCAGCAGTTCGACGGACACTTTCACAATAAAGAGGCCCACAATGACCGATGCCGCAGGGTCGAGGACTGCCCATTTCTGTCCCAGAAAGATGGCTCCGCCGATGCCCAGAGCTGTGCCGACAGACGAGAGCGCATCGCTGCGATGGTGCCAGGCATTGGCTTCCAGAGCCTGCGAGTTCAGCTGCTTGGCCTTCCTTATCGAGTAACGGAAAGTGCTTTCCTTGATGAAGATTGACAGGAGCGCAGCCAAAAGAGCCAACATACCTGGGCTCTCCAACTGCTCGCCGCCTGCCCAAGCCGCAATCTTCACCAAGCCCTCATAGACGATGCCTATCGCAACTATCAGCAGAGCCAAGCCGATGAAGGTCATCGCCAGTGTCTCGAACTTCCCGTGCCCGTAGTCGTGCGAGTGGTCTTGGGGCTTGCCGCTGATATGCACAAAAGCCAGGACGATGATATCCGTCACGAAATCCGAGAGCGAATGGATAGCATCGGCCACCATTGCGGCGCTGTGCCCAGTGATGCCAGCCACAAACTTGAAGGCCAGCAGCAAGGCGTTCATCACCCCGCCCCACAAGGTCACACGACAGATTTTTTGCGTCCTTTCCATACTTTTGGCCATTTCTTGCATGCAAAATTACAGCTTTTCTTTGTTTTTTCATATAAATTAAAGGAGAAACATTACACTATGTCAAAAAAAGACTAACTTTGTACGGTCATTAACAATAAACGATATAATATTGACCATAGAAAGTTAAAAGGAATGAGCAAACTGAGGGATTCCCTCCTGTCACTCAGGAAAAGAAAAGGATTGCTTATAGTCATCGTAGCAGTATTGCTCCTCGAGCTGCTGTCTGCGGTTCAATATTATTATACCCACAACCTTCTGGAGGACGAGCTGGAGAAGTATGCGGAGATGGAGTTGACCACCAAAGCCATCATCACAAAGCGCATTGTCGAGGATTCGGAACGCACCCTGAAGAGTCACATCATGGAGGTGAAGTACAATCTCTCCACGCCAGACTCCATGTTCAACATCGTGAAGCAGATTGCCAAATACTCCCCCACTCTCAAAGGCTGCGGCATTGCCTTCATCCCGGGTTACTATAAAGGAGGGTTGTTCGAGCCGTATGCCTTGCGGACGGACACTGGCATAGTGTGTCTGCAAGTGGCTGGCGACAGGTTTGACTACACGAAGGACGGCTTCTTTCGGGACATCATGGAGAAGAAGGCCAACAGTTGGGTTGGGCCGTACGACGACACATACTTGCAGACGAGGCTCGTGAGCTATGCCGTCCCCATCTATGAGTTCACGGGAGACACGGTGGCTGTGTTTGGCATCGACATCGACACAGAAAGCCTGGGCGACACGCTGAATTACCGACATATCTACCCCTCGTCGTTCGACCTTCTGCTGACTGAGGACGGCGAACTGATAGCTGAGCCGACAGACACGACACTTCGCGATGAAGTGCAATTCGTGATGTCCCAGATCAACGACAGCACCGTGGAGCGGCGGCTAAGCAGCAAAGGTCGCAGCCACATCATAGACTTCGACACGAGAGAGCGCGACGGTGCTATCTTCTACGTCAGCATGAAGGGCATACCGCATTGGCAGATAGCCGTTGTATGCTACGACGACGAAGTCTATGGCTCGCTTCTGAAACTGAGGTACCGCCTGTTGTTGCTCTCGCTGCTGGCATTCGGCATCATGCTCTACCTGGTTCGTCGCTTTGCGCAGGACGAGCAGAAACTGAGGATTCAGACCTTAGAGCAGGAACGCCTGGCAGGCGAGTTGCGCATCGCAAGCGACATACAGCAGACCTTGCTGCCCGAGGAAGAGTCATCGATGAAGGACATCGACGACATTCGGGTCGAGGGGCGTCTGATACCGGCAAAGGCTGTGGGCGGCGACCTCTACAATGCCTTTGTGCGCGACGGCAAGCTCTTCTTCTGCATTGGCGACGTGAGCGGCAAGGGCATCCCGTCGGCACTCATCATGGCCATCACGCAGGCACTCTTCCGCAACATCGCATCGCGAGAGGACAATCCTGCCCACATCATGAGGCGCCTCAACGAGACAGCTTGCCGCAACAACAAGAGAAACATCTTCGTCACGCTTTTTGTAGGCGTACTGGACTTGCCCACAGGCCACTTGCGCTATTGCAACGCAGGCCACGAGCTGCCGCTGATTGGTCAATCAGAAGTGAAAAGTGAAAAGAGAAAAGTGAAAAATAAAAGCAACAACGCTATGGACAATGCTAATCCTGATTATTCACTTTTCACTTTTCACTATTCACTTATCGAAGCCAAGCCCAACCTGCCCATTGGCCTTTTCGAGGACTTCGGCTATGAGATGCAGACCATGCAGATGCGCCCGGGCTCGACCCTCTTCCTTTATACCGACGGCCTGACCGAAGCACGCAACGCCAAGGGCGAACTCTTTGGCAGGGACAAGGTGTTGCAGATGATATCGGAGTCGGGCACAGATAATCCCAAGCAACTGGTGGAGACGACTATCGAGTGGTGGCATCAGTTCATCGGTGCCACCGAGCAGAGCGACGACCTGACTCTGCTTGCCATCAATTACATACCGTCCGAGGAGCAGAACATCTTGGACAAGGCCATCACCCTGCAGAACGACACGAAGGAGGTGGAGGCGCTCGGAGCCTTTGTGAAAGGAGTGGCAGAAGACCTCTCGCTCGGCAAGCCTCTGACAAACAAGTTGCGTCTCGCCGTAGAGGAAGCCGTGGTCAACGTCATGGAGTATGCCTATCCGAAGGGCACGAGGGGCGATGTGGACATACATGCCGTCTCGAATGGTCGCCGGCTGAAGTTCATCATTTCCGACTCCGGCATACCCTTCAACCCTACCGAAGTCTCGGCTGCCGACACCACGCTCTCGGCCGAGGAGCGCCCCATAGGCGGCCTTGGCATACTGCTCGTGCGCGAACTCATGGACTCTATCAACTACGAGCGCATCCATGGGAAAAACATCCTGACACTGACGAAATCAATTCTTAATCCATAATTCTTAATTCATAATTCAGGCAATGAAGACAAACATCGAACAACTGGAAGACAAGTACCTCGTGACGCTCGAGGGCGAACTCGACACCGCAGCTGCTGCCGAGGCGGAGAAGACACTGCAGCCGCTCTATACGACAGGCGGCAAGGACGTTGTCATCGACTGCGAAGGCTTGGAGTACATCGCGTCGAGCGGCCTGCGCATCCTCATCAGCATCCTGAAGGGAGCGAAGGCTGGCGGCAGCAAGGTCGTGCTCAAGAACATGAACGATGACATCAAGAGCGTGTTCAAACTGACTGGTTTCATCAACATATTCGAGGTGGAATGAGGAACGGAGCTGTTCTCGTGCTGCTACTGGCAGCGATGATGGCCTCGGCTCAGGACGAGACGACGGCCGACGAGCAGAAGGAAGCCATCTTCGGCAGCAAGAAGGAAGGCTCGAACCAGGGTGTGAACCAGCTCGACATAGACTTGAACCTCCTGGGGCGCGGCGAGATGCGATTCGGCGGCTTCACTGAAGGCGCTGAGGAGAATCGCGCTCAGTTCCTGATGGAAAGGACGCGTCTGTCGCTGGACTACAAGCGCCCTTACATCGAGGCTAAGGTGACGGCTCAGCACAGTGGGGTGTGGGGGCAGTCTGGCAAGGGCAGCTTCAACCTCCATGAGGCTTGGGCGCAGCTGACGGCGAAGAACGGCCTCTTCTTAAAGATGGGACGCCAGGTGCTTTCCTACGACGACGAGCGCGTGATTGGTGCCAACGACTGGGCGATGGCCGCGAACTCCCACGATGTCATCAAGTTCGGGTATGAAGGCCACGGACACAAGGTGCACGCCATATTCGGCTTCAACCAGAATGCCGAGAGCATCAGCGGCGGCTCCCTCTACACGGGCGACTCGTACAAGATGATGCACACCCTTTGGTATCACTTCGATGTTCCCAAGATACCGATTGGGGCCTCTCTGCTCTTCATGAACATTGGCATGCAGGGCGACAAATACAATAATACAGAATATAAGGATCCCTGCAACAGGTATCAGCAGCTGGTGGGCGGCTACCTGTCCTACAAGCCAGGGAAGCTGACGGCTGAGGCTTCGTACTATCACCAGCTGGGGCGTACCGAACAGAACAGCAAGCTAGACGCCTGGATGGCGAGCATCAAGGCGCAGTACCAGATTTCCCGAAAGGTGGGAGTCCTTACGGGCTACGACTACCTGAGCGGCGACGACTATTTCGTGGTGCGCAAGAGCGGAGGTCTGGGCCTCATACAGCATAAGGTCTTCAAGTTCTTCAACCCGGTCTATGGCTCTCACCACAAGTTCTACGGACTGATGGACTTCTTCTATGTACAGGCCTTCAGCGACACCTTCTCGCCCGGCTTGCAGAACTTCTACGCCGGAGCAAGCTACAGCCCCATCAAGGGACTGAACCTGAGCGCCACCTACCACTATCTGGCAATGGCAACAACGCTGAAAGGCTTGAGCAAGACGCTGGGACACAACATCGACTTCGAAGCGTCCTATCGGATACTGAAGGATGCTCATGTGGCCCTCGGCTTCTCATATATGGCAGGCACGGACACGATGGAAAGACTGAAGCGGGCCGAGGGCAACGACGACCTGAAGTGGGCCTGGTTCTCGCTCATCGTCTCGCCACGCATCATATCCAAAAAATGGTAACGCCGCAAGCGGATTCCCTACTCCCGGATTCCCTCTGATTCCACCCTTTGACGGGGAGAGAAAAAAGGCCGCACGAGGGGGTCAAAAACGCCGCACGCGGGGATGGCCAACGCCGCACGCGGAAATGGCCAACGCCGCACGCGGGGATTGCAATCGCCGCAGGCGGGGATTTTCAACACCAAACGCCTACTGATAATCAGCAACTTAGGAAACTAATAATTTCAACAATCCATAAATTCAAAAATAAAACACGATGGCTCCTTTAAGTAAAACCCAATATGGCATCTACGCAGAGTGCGTCGGCCACAATGGCGAGATTTGCTACAATCTGCCTTATCTCCATACGCTCGACCCGACGCTCGATGCAGACAGGCTCTGCAGGGCAATAGAGACGACGGTGAAGGCGCACCCCACGCTCTTCACCCGCATCACCCTCAACGACGAGGGCGAGCCCATGCAGACCATCGCAGACGAGGCATTCTCCGTCGCCGTGGAGGACATCGACGACATCGAGGCCGTGAAGCCCTCGCTCGTCAAACCCTTCGACATCTACGCCGACCGACTCTTCCGCATCCGCCTCCTGCGCGACGCACACCACCTCTATCTCTACACCGAGTACCACCATATCATCGTCGACGGCACATCAACACAGCTGTTGCTAAACGACATAGAAAAGGCTTACAAGGGGCTTGAGTTGGAAAAGGAAGGCATGACACAGGCTGAAGCGGCAGAGGCGGAAACCGTCGTGCGACAGACGCCGGCATTCGACGAAGCGAAAGCATGGTTTGCCCAGCACTTCGATTGCGGTGATACCTACTCGCCGCTCATGCCGGATGTGGACACGGGTCAGACCGTCACTCCACAGCCGTACACCGAGGTTCACCTCCTGCGTGCGCTCGGCACAAGCATGGAGCGCATCGACGCCTTCTGCCAGGAAAACGGCATCTTCAAGAGCACCTTGTTCACATCGGCTTTCGCATTCCTGCTCGCAAAGTACAACAACGAGCAGGAATCCCTGTTCACAAACATCTACAACGGCAGGCAGAACAAGCTCTTGAAGCACACCGTCGGCATGTTCGTCAAGACGCTGCCCTCCTATGCTAAGTTCACAAGCGACACCTCGGTGCTCGACTTCCTCAAGGCAGGGCAGGAGCAGATGACAGGATGCCGTCAGCACGAGGCATACGCCTACAGCGACCTTGTGAATGACCTCAGCCTGCAGTCGGCAACGGCCTTTGCCTGGCATGGGGAGATGTTCAACAACCCCACCTTCGACGGCAAGCCGATGAAGACACTCCTCCTGGTGAACAACACACGCGACGTGCCCATCTACATTAAGACATACATAAGCAACGGGCAATGCTGCATCGAGGCGGAATACAATTCCCTGCAGTATTCCGAGGCATTCGTGGGGCAGCTCCTGGAGAGCTACGAGGTCGTGATGGAAGGCTTCCTCGCAAAGGAATATCTGCGCGACATATCCCTTGTCGATGCGGAGCAGGCGCAGTTGCTGGACAGCTTCAACGAAACAGACGAACCGTACGACGACAGTCAGACCATTGTCTCGCTGTTCCGGCATCAAGCACAAAGCGTGCCTGACAAGATTGCCGTGACGTTCCGCGAGAATCGCTACACCTATGCCGAGGTGGACGCACTCAGCGACCGCATCGCTGGCTATATTGCCGACAAGGGTTTGGGCTTGGAGGATGTGGTTGCGATACTGATTCCCCGATGCGAATGGATGGCGATAGCATCCCTCGGCGTACTGAAAGCCGGCTGTGCTTTCCAGCCGCTCGACCCAAGTTACCCGAAGGAACGACTGAACTTCATGGTGCAGGACACCAAGGCGCGCTTGCTGATTGCCGACGAAGCCCTGCTCCCGATAATGGACGAGTACAAGGGCGATGTCTTGCTCACCAAGGACCTCACTTCCCTCGTCCCGTCTGTTGCGTTGCCAACGCAACTGGCAGAACCAAAGCCCTCCTCCCTCTTTACCTTAATATATACCAGCGGCTCGACCGGCGTACCGAAGGGTGGCATGTCGGAGCACAGGAATTGGGTAGCGTTCTGCCACATGCATCAACTGACCCATAACATCAATGCCCAGAGTCGTGTGGCAGCTTATGCCAGCTTTGGCTTCGACGCCTCGCCCATGGAAATATTCTCTGCGCTGACGATTGGGGCAGAACTCTACATCATCCCTGAGGAGATGCGACTCGACCTGATTGCTCTGAGCGACTACTTCGAGGCAAATGGCATCACCCACACATTCATGACGACACAGGTGGCCTACCAGTTTGCCACCGGCATCGAGAACCACTCGCTGCAGGTGCTGATGACGGGAGGCGAGAAGCTGCCTTCCCTCGTACCGCCCACGACATTCAGCCTCACCAATGGCTATGGTCCGTCGGAAACGATATGTTACGTCACCAACTACTGGGTAAAGGAGCAGAAGAAGAACATCCCTATTGGAAAAGCCGTCCAGAACTGCAAGCTCTACATCGTGGACAAGGAAGGCTTCCGCTTGCCTGTGGGTGCCTGCGGCGAGCTGTGGGTGGCAGGCCCGCAAGTGACGCGCGGCTACTTGAACCGTCCCGAGAAGACGGCCGAGGTGTATGTCAGCAACCCGTTTACTGATGAGCCTAAGTACAACCGCATCTATAAGACAG